>Ga0209187_1001053_pt1 | contig 36222 bp, 22 predicted proteins | sample BantaG_FD_187430 | JGI IMG/M metagenome (GOLD analysis project Ga0209187, IMG submission 187430) | Marine algal microbial communities from Bantry Bay, Ireland - BantryBay_4 metaG (SPAdes) (version 2) | ecosystem: Host-associated > Algae > Red algae > Unclassified | place: Bantry Bay, Ireland...
ACCATTATTATAGTCAATAATTTTTTCATAATTAAAATGGTTTCCTTTTAGACGCCAATTAAACGATTTGGATACATCATTTTGTTGCGAAAAAGATTTAAAATCATGTTAAAATTACTTACGGTATGCTATACAAAGTCTTTTTTATTTACTACTGGTAATGGTACTTCTTTGCGAAGAATTTCCCAGATAGAAAGGGATAGGATTAGGTTTTCATCAGCAGCCTCCACCTGATTAACAAATTCGAAGGCCCGGTCAGTACTACTTGGCGACTGACCAGCAACGGGTTTTAACAAACCGGCGACTTCTCGATCTTTGATGATAATCGGAAGGGTTAGTTCATCATCCGTACGACTGATTCTTGCCGTCAATTGTTTGGTCTCCGGATCCAGCAATCTACCATCTTTTTGTATTAATCCCACCGGCTGACCATCTACCGAAACTGCTACTGCCTTGTCCCGGATACGATACTGAAATTCCCGATCAGCCGTCCGTGCATAAAGCACTGCGTTTTTTTTGTTCCCAAAATATTGCTTAAACGAATAAGCAATTAGTGGTTCCTGATAAATACTGGTAAGGATGCCCTTTGCCGTTTTGACAATTCCTTTTTTAATTTGTTTGTTAATATTGTTAAAAGAAAGTAGATTTAACTCTTCCTTTTTCCATTCTACCAACTCCTCCGTCCAGGGTTGGATTTCAGATTTCATTTTGTCTACGTCGCCTTGGACTTTTGATTGTCCTGGTGTAAAATTAGTAAGGATCATATACATCGCAAAGATGATCGCAAACGTTACGCCTGCCATAACCAGAATGGTAATAATAAACATGAACATATTTCCCATAAGATACTGTTAACTGTTCGTTGGTTTCAAATTTAATTTCAGACCAAATTTAGCTGGATCCAAAAATTGTTCTTTTCTTAATGCTAAACTATTTTTTTCTGCCTTTGATAATATTTTAAAATCAGCGGCTAAAATCGCATCTATTTCTTTCATGATTTTCTCAGCAGATTCTCCGTATTCCCCCATGGGAGGATTTAATATATCTTGCAACAATTTCATTTTTAATTTTAAAATTGGATTGCGAAATAATTGTTGTGCCTCCATCAACGCTTCCATCCGAGTCAACACCATCAAATGCTTTCCCTCTCCAAGCAGGCTATAGCCACCATAATCCCAGGTCTGTTCAAACCACAACGGATAAAAATCCTCCAGTTCCTGATCAGCATTGACAAAAGTAATAAACTCGAAAAATACATCATCTTCCTTGTCAGTTGTCTCCTTTGCCCAAACGGTCATTTTCCCATAGTCCTGAAACAAATAATATCCTGTGCCTTCCGCGACCATCCCCAATGTAAATCCAGGCATGGCATCTTCTATCCAGGATAAATCTGGTAAACGGTCATGATTTAGAATTTCTACCTTATTCGCAATTATTTGTACGAGTGAATCGCGCAAAATGGTTCCACGAATAAAAACGTTTTCGAGGTCCCGAGGGTTTTCCACTGAATAAAAATCCGTGCGGTATTGTAGTATTTGCCTGGTTTTCTCCGGTCCAAAAAAACTGGACAGCCGTTCTTTTCTTAATACCGAAGCAACCGGTGTATTTTGCGCACCTTCTATTTTTACTCCTCCTCCAAATATCCAGCCTTGTGTACCATCGGCGGTTTTTACTTCTACCCAGGGTTCTTCCCGCTGAATACCTCTGATTAGCTGACTCGTTTTTGATGGACTGATGGCACCGGTGGTTTCAAGTTCCGTTCCCTGTTCCAATTCTGCTACCTTAACTTGGTCGGTCCCCGGCGCAGCCCGCAGCAGCAGATTGTCCAATGCAACGACCATTCGAGTGAGCGTATCCTGCGGTAGCACTTTTAGGGTCCTTTCTGAATCACTCGTTGTATCATTTTTACAACTAAAAAATAAAACCACGAATAAGATAATAAAAGAACACTTTTTTTTAGTCATAAAAATCAAATCAAGGAAGGTTTTAAAAAGGATAAGTACTTGGATAAAATGCCTATTTTTGTAATCTTTCTAATCGAAGTTATTTTAGAATGAAGGACAAATAAATCATTTTTTCTTACCTTTTGTGAACATTCTTTAACAACTTCATCATCAAATTAACAAATATAATGAAAGAAGTTTATATAGTGGCCGCAAAACGTACCCCCATTGGTAGCTGGGGCGGGGCGTTGGCTGGATTTTCAGCGGTAGAATTGGGCAGCATAGCCATAAAAGGTGCATTAAAGGCAGGCAAAGTAAAAGTGAAGGACGTGAACGAAGTATTTATGGGGAACGTCGTCTCCGCCAACTTGGGTCAGGCACCAGCCCGTCAGGCCGCACTCGCTGCGGGGATTGGTAAAGGAGTACCCTGCACTACTGTTAATAAAGTTTGTTCTTCCGGAATGAAAGCCATCATGTTTGGTGCCCAGTCAATTATGTTGGGGCATAGTGAAGTAGTCGTAGCGGGCGGAATGGAAAGTATGTCTAATATTCCCTACTATTTGCCAAAGGCACGTTGGGGTCATAAATATGGGGCTGGTACGGTAGTCGACGGATTGGAAAAAGACGGACTACGGGATGCTTATGGTCAAATGGCAATGGGGGTTTGTGCGGATGCAACGGCCAAAAAATACAAGTTTTCTCGCGAAGCGCAGGATGCTTTTGCGATTCAGTCTTATCAGCGCTCCGCCGCTGCGACGGAAAGTGGGATGATGAAAGACGAAATTATTCCCGTCACCATTCCACAACGTAGAGGAGATCCGATTGTGATGACCGAAGACGAAGAATTCAAAAAAGTTAAATTCGAAAAAATTCCACAATTACGCGCAGCTTTTACCAAAGACGGAACGGTCACTGCTGCCAACGCTTCGACTATAAATGATGGTGCCGCCGCCGTTGTACTAATGAGTGGAGAGAAAATGAAAAAATTAAAACTCAAACCGATCGCCCGAATCGTGGCTTTTGCTGATGCTGCCCGAGAACCGGAATGGTTTACCATTGCTCCTCCCCTGGCGGCCAAAAAAGTGCTAAAAATGGCAGGGATGCGTAAAACACAGATTGACTATTTTGAGGTCAATGAAGCATTTGCCAACGTCACCATGGCGTTTAACCACGAACTAAAAATCAAGGATAAAATTGTCAACGTCTTCGGTGGCGGAGTTTCTTTGGGGCATCCGCTGGGCGCAAGTGGTGCAAGAATTTTGGTAACGCTAAGTAATGTACTACAAAAGAAAGATGGAAAATATGGTCTGGCCGCACTTTGTAATGGTGGTGGTGGTGCTTCGGCGATGATTATTGAGAAAAGGTAATTTAGATATGCGGATTGAGTTTTGAGAAAACTGCGAGCAAGCAAAGCGAAAAGCAAGTTTTCTTAAAACGGCTCGAATCACCAATCTAATTCAAATACTTCCGAACATGTTCCAGCATAATTTCTGGTGGAACATCTTTGTTGAGATAAATTTTTAGAACGGCGATGAGATCCATCACCATGTTATGGTTAAAGCCTAGTTTAAGGCCGATTTTATAACACATTTCTTCTTCAGAGGGTAAAATTTTTCCATCGGCTCGCATTAAGAAAATCATATAATAAAGAATAGTCATCCGCTCGTGTTCGTCTTTGGGAACGTGGAAAGGAAATTTTTCGGGTGCTTTACGAACCATCTCAATAGCATCCGCCTCCAGGTCCATTTGCCGGGCAATTTCCTGGATATACTTTTCCTCCGTCTGATCAAGGTGCTCATCGACTCCTGCCATTTGTAATAGCAAGGCGATAATTGCCTGTTTTTTTTCTTTAGTAAATGAAAATGGACCCCGCATCATGTGTTAATTAGAATTTCTGTATAGGATTAATCTTTCTATACAATAGGTAGTATTTCTAAAACCGTTCCAACCTGAAAAAAACACTGATTTTTGCGGATTCTACCTTTAAAATCGCTAAAATAGTGGGTTAACTGAAATAGTAGGTGTATATGGTATATGGACGAGGGTGTTCTAGCTAGCGGATTCTTTTTCTTAAATATTTAAACGTTGAAGTGAAAATTGAAGTTGATCTTTGAAGTTGCCGTTGAGGTTTTTTTCATTTCCCCTTTCCCTGAAAGAGAACCATTACGGTATAAATCATTATTTTAAAATCCAGGGCCAGCGACATATTTTCAATGTAAAGAATATCAAAACGCAATCGCTGTAACATCTGCTGAACGTTAGAAGCATATCCATATTTAACTTGTCCCCAGGAAGTAATTCCCGGACGGACGCGCAGCAACTGTCGGTATTGGGGCGCTTTTTTCATGATCTTATCAATAAAAAATTGTCGTTCTGGCCGTGGTCCTACCAATGACATATCTCCCTTAATGACGTTCCAAAACTGCGGCAGTTCGTCCAGTCTCCATTTGCGCATCACTTTTCCCCACGGCGTAATTCTTGGATCATGATCCCTCGATAATTGCGGTCCAGCATCTTCCGAATTGGTATACATCGACCGAAATTTATAAATAAAAAACGGTTTTCCGAAGCGACCGATACGCTCCTGTTTATAAAAGACAGGACCTTTAGAAGACGCTCTCACTCTAAGAAGAATAAAAAGATATACCGGCGCCAATAATATTAATACAAACAAACTAATTGATAGATCTAGTACTCTTTTGACAATTCTTTCCCAGGGTTTCATAAGTCCCCGTTGAATTTCAATCAGTGCCACACCAAAGACGTGATTCATTTTTACGCTGCCCAGCATAATATCGTACATATCCGGGATAATTTTGATCGATACTTCTTCTTCTAAATTGAACAAGATATTGAGGATGTCTTTGATTCTATTATGTTCGGAAGTTTCGATGGCGATGATGACTTCTTCTACCTCCTGGTCATTGATGACCTGCTCTATATTTTTTATCTTTCCCAAACAAGCTACGTCCGCTCCCAGTTCGTTGGCAGTACCGCCGTTGGTATCAATGTAGCCGACAAAATCATTACCAAGTCCTTCCTTTCTGGCCGTTAGTTCTTCGTATAAATTTTTGGCCTTCTGATCGCCACCGATAAGAAGTGTTTTATAGCTGACCTTCCCCGATTTCACACGATACTTGGCTTGGGTCAATAAGACCGTCCGTGAAATGGCCGTCAATAAAAAATGACTTATAAAAAGAAAGAAAAATGAAGCATAGTAAGTTTGGTACCCACTGACAAAATCATCGAGAATCAGGGTAAAGAATAAAAGTACTACCCCGATAAAACTGAGCAAAAAAGTTCGCGCCAAAGTGCTAAGCCGGGACATTCGGTAGAGATCGTTATATTTGTCAAATAAGCTGTACAATAGCAACCAACAGATAGGAATCAGGAGTATTCCGTACCAAAAATTAGCATCAGAAAGGATATCCCAGGTAACGGGAACATTTTCTATTTTTTTTCTAAATAAAAAGAAAACCGCCCAGGCGATCATCGCCATCAGGTAATCTGCCAACGCATACCAAAAAATAACCGATTTTTTTTGCCGATTCATAGCTTAGCGAAATTGTACCAGTTTGATATTATCCAGATAGATATTTGCCTGATCCGCTTCTCCGTCAAACAGGTCACTGATAATCACCAATCGCCATCCGGACAATTGATTGCCCACCGCAAACAAGTCGATCATTTCTTCGGTAAAGTCAAAATAGATTTTATTCCATTCCGATCTTGGATTTACTCCTTTATCAATTAGGGAATAAATAATTCGGCCCTGTGAGTCATAGCCAAGTACCCCAACCAAAAAGCTGACATCGGTCTTATAATTTAGTTCTAAATAAGTAGTTGAGCTACTTGCTACTGGCAATTCAATAATCAGTTTGGATCCTAATTCCATTTGAGCATCTGCTTTTTCCAATGCGATTAGTCCCGAGCCATTCCCTTCAAAGACTTCTTGGTTGGTCAATTCAATAGTCGTCGCAGGATCACCATCCAGATCGATACCAAAAGCCAAAGTTCCATCTTCAAAGCCTTCCTGAGGTTCAAAATAAAATCTTGTATTATCGACGTATTCCGTCACGGGCATAATCGTGTCTACACTGCCGGGCACGAGATCCAAGGTAACCTGATAACTTCTATAAAAGGGATAAATGTCCGTAATATCTCCCAAACCGTTTGCCCGAATCGCCGGAAAAACCTGAATATTCTGAGAGCCCTCCATCAATACCGGAACGGCAGTTGGTAAAGTAAAGATTCCGATTAGCTCATTGGCTACAAAAACGTGGGCTTCAGTAATCTTATGACTGCTGGTGCCTTCGGTTTCAATATCTGTAATAAGTGTAAACTCAGGAATAAATAAATAGGCGGGGATTACTTCCTCCTGATTGACAATATCACAACTGGTGAACGACAATAATATTCCAATCAGTAAAACAACTAATCTAGGCATTCTCATAGTTTTATTTTGAAGCTCTGGCGATCACTAAACGTGTTCTCCGGGGGTAATTTTTCGGGCGTCAATATCTGCCATAATCTGATGGGCAATTTTGAGTGCCCGGTATCCATCGTGTAAAGAAACCCGGGTTGGCTGATCATTTTGAATAGATAATACGAGCGCTTCCAGCTCCGATTGAATGGCGTTTACTTCTACAATATCTGGCATTTCGACATGGATCAGTTTCGTTCCCTGGTCTGTTTCCAATTCAAAAACGGGTAAATCAGCAGAAATGTCCACCGCCTCTTTGTCATACAAACGCACAATTTGGACTTCTTTGTCTAAAAAATCCAGACTTATATAAGCATCTTTCTGAAAAAAGCGCAGTTTACGCATTTTCTTGAGGGAAATCCGACTAGCCGTTAGATTGGCCACGCAACCATTTTTAAATTCTATTCGGACATTCGCAATATCAAGCGTATTCGTTACCACCGCTACTCCACTGGCATTTATCTGTTTAACGGGTGAATCCACTATACTCAAAACAATATCAATATCATGGATCATCAGATCTAAAATAACCGACACGTCCGTCCCCCTTGGATTGAAAGTCGCCAAGCGATGGCCTTCAATAAACATCGGAGAAAGTACCATATCCTTGAGTGTCAAAAAAGCCGGATTAAACCGCTCAACGTGTCCAATCTGAACTTTTACATTGGTTTTTCGCTCCATAGCCAACAGTACTGCCGCCTCCGCTTCAGTATAGGCTACCGGTTTTTCAATAAAAAGATGTTTATTTTTTTTCATGGCCAGCTTTGCCAGCTGGAAGTGGGTCACAGTTGGACTGACAATATCCACGATATCTACAGCATCCATTAATGCATCAGGGTCGGTAAATCTTGGAGTACCGTATTTGGTCGTCACCTCTTTACTCCTCTCCTCATCCGGATCATAAAATCCTACTAAAGCTAACGCCGCAATATTATAGATACATTTTAAATGTATTTCTCCCAAGTGGCCTACGCCGAATAATCCTATTTTTAACATATCTGGTTTTAGACTTGTTACCCTTTAAGAACCAGCAGCAAAATTAACAAAATGAAGAAGTAAATCATGGCCTTGTTCAATAAAAGTCTATGGAGGATTCAGGAACCGGGATAAAGCATAGAGCTTTCGTGCTTTAATTCGTCACTTGGGCGCAAAAAATGCCCTCCTTTAACATCTCTGGTTAAAGGAGGGCATTTTATTCTATTTTTCTTTAGAAACTTATCGAAATAGCAAAATATCCCCCGAAAAATTCTTTCTGGTACCATCTTCAAATAATACATCTACTGAATAAATATAAACCCCAGTACTAGCTGGACGACCTCGAATTTCACCATTCCAACCAAAATTCTGGCGCAGTGGATCGATATTCAGTTCTTCATATAACTGACCACCCCATCTAGAGAAGACCGCAACGGATAAAATTTTATCAACTCCTGGTCCTGTATATATTTTAAACCGATCGTTTTCACCATCTCCGTTGGGAGAGAAGGCATTGGGAATATAAACAGGTAGTGTTTTCTCAACAAAAACAGTTACCATACCTTCTCCTTTACAACCAATTTCGTTTTCGGCATCAACAAAATAAGTAGTGGTTTGCCACGGACGAACATAGGTAAGAAAGGTATTCGAATCTGGTGGTGCTACCGAAGAATTAGTTGACCAGACAATACTATTCACCGCCTGATTGAATCCAGTGATCAGTTCGACACTATCGCCAAATTCCAGATATTGATCCGGCCCTAGGTCAACAATAAGTTCCTCTGGCTGGTTAACAATAACGGTATCCTCCGCAATACATCCGTTAGCATCAGTGATCATCGCAATGTAGGTACCTGCGTTCATTCCAAAAAAGTCATTGGCGATATAAGAAGTACGAATATCGAAATCATAAAGGTAATCTCCGGCTCCTCCCTGTACATTGACAAAGGACACTGCTCCGTCGTTCCCTCCAAAACAAGATACATCGGTAATAACATATTCCGCGGTGATTTGATCTGGCTGTGTTAAGAAAATTGAATCCGTAGTGACACACTCATTTCCATCCGTCATTGTGACATGATACCAACCGGTTCCTAATCCGGCAGTTTCCGTTCCGGTATCTCCATTACTCCATTCGTAGGTGTACGGTGCAATGCCATTTTCCGGCTGTACAAATAAAACGCCATCGGCTTCACCGACACAACTGATTTCATCCACAATACTGATATCCGGTAAAATATCCGGGGTACACTTACAAAATGCTACATCGGAAAAGATCACCGGCGAACAAAGTGTACCGTCGTTTATCTCAAAATAATACGCATCACCACTAGTCAGCTGATCGCTCGTAAATAAATTGCCCGCCAACCTTCCAGGAGATCCCATAACCTGATAAAGCAATGGATTTCCACCTATTATTTCAAAGCTAACAGAATAAGCAGTACCTTCCTCGTTACAAGTGGTAACAAAGTTAAACGTATCAGGACGTCCTACTACATTGACGTCAACAGACTGTATTCCATCAAACACATTACCAACACAATTTGGAGTATTGGTTGTTCGAATACTTACCAGGCTATAGGTAGTTGTATCATCTGGCATGACAGGAATAGTATGTCCGTTATCAATGCCCGTAAGATCAAAGCTACTCACTCCATCCGTATAGGTTATATCGTAAGGTCCAACACCTGTTATTTCAAAACTAATTTCATGGCCATTACCTGCACAAATAGTGCTGTCTCCAATAATACTTATTAATGGAATCGGTGTAAAGACAACTGGCTGACCGATTGAAACTTGTAAACAAGGATTTATGGTTCGATCCAAAATCGGCACACCTGACCCGTCATCATCCCCCGCAACTGCGGAGATATAATAAGTCTTTCCATAATCCAGCATATTATTATAGTTGAATTCTGGTACCGTATTTACCAGTAAAATATTTCCTAACTGATTGGTATTTCCTTCGTGTAAAACAAAAGCAAAAGCATCGTTACCATCCAGTACTGGTGTTCCTCCGTACGTACCGATAGCCGTTGTTCCATCACAAACGTTAATGATATCTCGATCCATCACGACCGTTTCTGTGGTACAATCACAGATATGAATTCCATCTACGATAAATGGATTACAATTATTACCATCATTTATTTCAAAACTATAAGAAGTTCCACTCGCAATAAAATTGCTAGTAAAAATATTAGTAGCAGCATCGTAGATACCAGGCCCCGAAACCGTATAGGTAGCTGGATCACCTAATGCGATGGAGAAGGTAACCTGATACTCGGTGTTGGTATTGTTACAAATCGTTTGAACGTTTTCCGCCACCGGACTTTCGCTGATGGCTACCTGTGCAATCCCCGTTCCGGTACCAGCACAAGCAGCGCCGGTGTTATCCGTAATTGATACAATTGAATAAGTAGTATTGAATAATGGACTGACTGCCGCCGTCGCATTATCGGTTATATTATCTAACGTATAATTATTGGTTCCATCGGTATAAACTACATCAAATGGAGCCGTACCTTCGGTAAAGTTAAAAGTAAGAATGGCATTTTCTCCCTGGCAAATATTTTCCATTCCACTGATTGATCCTACCGGAGTCGCATAAAAAGTAAGTGGAACACCAGGGCTGATCGTCGTACATACATGCCCCAAATCGATACTTCCTGACCCGTTATCTGGTCCAGCAATTGGAGAAATATAATAAGTTACTCCAGTCATCATGCCGGGTAAGAAATTAAAATTACCATCTGTATTTATTTCTAAAATATTCCCTAAAGTTCCACCCGCATTATCGTGTAGTACGAATCCTAAAATATCGTTGGCAACTAATACTTCGTCATTGTTATGCAAGCTAAGCGCCGCAACGGGTGTGCCTTCACAGACCTCAATTGGGCTGGATAAATCCATGGTCCCCGCCTCTGTGCTACAGCCACAGTTTCGGACACCCGATACTTCTACCGAAGGACATCCACTATTATCTGAAACAGTAAAACTATAAGCTACACTATTATTAATGAAATCACTGGTAAAAACATTTCCCGTCAAGGTACCATTACCCGTAACGTTGTAAGAGGCTGGATCACCTCCCGTAATTTCAAAACTAACGGTATACCCAGTTACGCTGGCGTCACAGACTTCGTTTATATTAGTGGCCGCTAACGTTGGATAGTGCGTAATTGTGGCACTACCACTTACAGTCCCTGTACAAGTATTATTGTCTTCAACAGATATCAATGTAAAGGTTTCTGTCTCTGTAATATTTACATTTTCGGTATGACTATCACTGATTCCATTAAGGGTAAAATTATTCGTACCATCCGAGTAAATAACATCATAAGGTCCATTGCCCGTAAAATTGAATGTTATATCTAAGGTATTATCTCCACAGATTGTATTATTTCCACTAATCGTTGCCGTCGGTACGGCATGTACCTGAATCTCGACTGGACTACCGACAATATCTCCGGGACAACCCGTCGCGTCGGTTAGTGATACGATCGAATAAGTTGTATTTGCGTTCACGGTAACTAATTCGGTGGCTCCATCCATAATTCCGGTCAGGGTGGTATTGGTCGTTCCGTCCGAAAAGACCACATTAAAAGGTGCGGTGCCATTTAGATCGAAAAATAAAGAAGCCTCTTCTCCTGGACAAACTGGTCCGGTCCCGTCAATTTCACCTACTGGATTGCTCGTTGCCGTTACGGTAATGGTAACAATCTGCTCACATCCTCCCGGAGATTCCACTCGCATGCAGTAATCACCCGGAGTAGAAACCACAGTATTAGTCAGTGCGAGACTACTCAGTCCAAGACTAGCAAAACTGCAATTATTATAATAATCTCTGACAACTAAATTAGCATTGTTGGCATCCACAAATGATACGGTATCCAAATCTACGGATCCTCCTGTGCAAATGAACGGCTGATTGGTAATCACAATATCTGGTCTTGGCTCAATGGTCACTTCAATTGGATCTACATCAAAACAACCATTGGCTGTTTCGAACCTTAGCCAGTAAGTACCTCCTGTAGAAACTACGGGAGAGCTTAGTTCGTCGGTCATATTGACTGCATCAAGACTATCTGTATAAAAAGTTTTTGTACCTGGCCCCCAGCCCATTTCAATAACGGCCACCTGGGCATCCAAATCGATCATATTTGGCTGACAAACGGCTGGTGGATTTCTAACCTCTACATCTACGTATTCAATATCCACAAAAACGGAAGTGACGTCATAACAATTCACATTCGTTTGAACCCGGATATAATAAGTTCCAGTGGTATCTACCAATGGCGGATTGATAATTGGCCATCCACTATCGGCCGCTGCCTGAGTAGCATGGTAACTAATCGCACCTACTGATCCAGTAATATTAAGTGGAATAGAAGATAAATCTACTATGTCGGGTGTACAAGATACGGCAGGGTCCATTGCAGTTACCCCAGTAACGGGACTTGTAGTGACAGTAATACAATCTTGCGGTGCAGCGCCACATACATTAGATGCTATTACGCAAAGTTGTCCACCATTAGGTCCCCAATCAATGCTAACCATCTCTTCATCGGTTGCACTGGTGATAGTACCGTCTCCACTTGTTACTGTCCAATTGTAGGTGTTTGCGTTAAGGCTATTTACTTGGTAGATTATATCGGTTGAGTTTTCACAAACTGAATCATGACCATCAATTGTTGCCGCCGTAGGAGGCGGAGGCAGTACTGTAATTTCCACCGACCCGGTAACGGGTTGTGTACCACCAGTAATTGTGACGGTATAATTGGTAGTGGTCGTGGGAGACGCCATTGGGTTTGGAGCCGTCGGATCATCCAGTCCAGTGGTTGGAGACCAGCTGTAAGAATATGGTCCATAACCGACGGCATAGGCTTGAAGCTGCGTACTTTCTCCGGGACAAATCGTATCATCATTGGTTGTTACCGAAGCATCACCAACCCCGCTTATAAGGGTAATTCTATAGTCACAAACATCTCCACTAAAGCCATCAATATGAATATAATAAATTTGACCTATAATAAAATCATCCGCTGAAAATTCTGAAATTCCGGGTGCACCAGGATTTAAACACTCTACGTTAGGAGCTGTAAAATTTACACAATCATTGGTTGTAAGAATATGCACCTGAATACCACCGTGCGAGACAGTATCGCTCGAAGCACAGTTATACCCCTCAATTTCCATTTCTACCGTATTGCTAGAAGGTACGAAGGCAATCCAGGAATTATTTTCAATTTTTGCACAAAATTCGGGAATACTATCAGGTTTGGCATCAAAGCCACCCGTATTTCCACAATACCCATCTAATTCGTCGGACGATAATAAAATCGCTTCACAACAGGCATCCCCCGCAATAAGATTTCCTTCACAGACAGTTGGGTTGACCGCAGTAGATGCTTCATCTCCGTAGGCACAGATACTGTATGCTCCATTGTTATTATTTCCATTTTCCCATACTCTAATCCAATAGGTCTTTCCCAGGTTTTCAAAGGTACAACCATCCGTAATTCTAACCAGTGCATTGTTTCCTCCTCCACTATTGTCATCACAACTTAGCAGAGTAAGATTTCCGCAATCATCTCCACTATAAACTGCCAATGCCCCGTCAAAGGCCCCTAATGAAGTCAGTTCGACGACAACTTCCAGTCCGTTGCTGGGCATAATAACATTGTACCAGTTGTCTCCTCCCTGATAATCTCCACAAAGTGGATCAGGAACCCCCGCCGTTGCCGTTGCCGTTAGATTTGTTCCTGCTGACGGGATACAAGTTGTACCAGAAATCGGCAGATTACTGGAAGTACAGGGATCGTCCTGAGACCAACCATTTGTGCTGAAGACCAGTAGAAAGAGCAAAAAGAAAAGGTGTAAACCCTTCCCAAATGGAAAATTGAATTGACTCATATTAGCGCGTGTTTTACCCGCAAATCATAGATCTACGGTGGAGATAAGCAGGAGTTTTAATCTCACCGGAACCACTTTTTTCTCCTCTTTTTAGATATTATCAGGCACTATTAAGTCGTTATAAGACCTTTATGAAGCCTGACACAGAGTGTTAAAGCAAAAGTTCTGCCACTTTGAATAGAACTTTTTATTATATTTACTTTTAATTTGGAAAAGGATTTGCAGGTAGATATGTGGATAAATACAATAGCTTATTATGGATAAGATTATTATGCTTGTTTTAGTGGGAATGGCCAGTCTTTATTTTGTTAAAAAAGATCAGAATAATGATTTAGAAGGCAATGAGGCGAATCATATTCCCATAAGTCGGCAAGCAATGGATCAGGAATTGAAAGAATTTGGTAAACTAATTTACCGGACTAAGGCAGATACCAGCATAGCTGAGATGTTTCCTACTATTCCCGAAAATAGATATCCTGCTATCTTCAGGACTTATCCAGAATTTGTTAGTGATGGTTTTGATTTTCCGGTAGGGGTACCCAATGCCCGTAATTATTATAAAGCACAAAATTTTGGCGATAATAAGCACCTAGGGGAAGACTGGAATGGGAGAGGCGGTGGAAATACCGATTTAGGCGATCCTGTTTATAGTGTCGGGAATGGGTTGGTTACTTTTTCAAAAGATGTTTGTTGTGGCTGGGGAAAAGTGGTCCGTATTGTTCATTACTTACCTAATGATCCCGAACACCCGTACGTGGAGTCCATCTATGCACATTTGCATACGATGGATATAACGGTGGGTTCTTTGGTTAAACGAGGTCAGCGGATTGGAACGATCGGAAATGCCAACGGCCGTTATAATGCTCATCTGCATCTCGAAATGAGAAATTTCATCAACATGTCTTTGGGGCCAGGTTATGGAGATGATCAGTTTGGGTATTTGATTCCCACGGAATTTATTAGATTGAATCGCCCTTAAATAAACTACCCCGACCCAAGGGTGCGGGGTATCGCGCAAAGCTACACACTGTTAATTATTTAATCAATCTCGTTAAGGTGTTCATCCGAGGCAAAGCCTTAGTGAATTCTTTTTAAATGTATGCATTAGCTAAATTAATCGTCTCAAGATAATCATTTCCCAATGGGAGGTACTAGACATTTATCTTAAAAAATTGTAATTTTGGCTTAGATTTTTCTATAATAACATCTGAGAAACGAATCAATTTTCGGCCCACCCCACTAGATCTCCTAAAAACAAGTCTTAAATCTACAATTTATCTCTAATCGATATATTCACAAAAGTGTATTTAAAATTCAAAAAAGATGAATCGCATTATATTTATAGTAAGTATTCTCTGTTTGTTTACTGCTAGTTCTTGTTACAAGGATTTTGGAGGCTCAACTGCTAACAATCCATGGGAGCAGATTGATTTTACCACTATTGGCGCGATCAGGACAATGCACGCGGCGCCCGTTGAAGTACTGGCTGTTAATGACCTGGAGTTTTTTAGAATTAATTCGGATAATGAAGTAATCGAAGAACGGCCAATTGGTTTGGCAGCAGATTATTTTGGCAGACCCGCGGTGGGAGACTGGGTTTTTGCGCGTTTTATTGAAAAAAACACCAAGAACGTAGCCGAACTTCATTTGACAAATAACGCTAATGAGATTTTTGATCTAATCGTCAATGACATTCAGGTGCCCGCCGGTACCACTATCAGTCTGGAAGGAACTGCGGCAAAAAATGTAGGTGTTTTCAATGACGACTCCTCTCAATTAGCATTCGCCGTCGAATTAAATCGAACGGAAGGTAGTAATTTCGGGATCGTCATCGTTGACATTGTCCTCAGCGGAAACAAGGAAGAGTTTGTCTCTGTAGAAGTAAAGTTAGTAGATATTCCTGAAATGCGCTCTAACGCCCAGCGAATGAGTAGTATCTCGTTTGTCGGTGGTGCCTATTATGTAACTTCTAAAGATGGTGGATTCCGCATAAGCGCAAACGGAAATTATAGTCAGGTAGTTAGTGGCTGGACGCTGGATACATTTGATAAAGAAGGTACAATTTACATGACATCCTTCAATGATTTTGATTTCTTTCAATCAGAAAATAACGGGGTAACCTTCGAACGGACAGGGACTACCTCTCCTGCCAAATACGTCTTTAAAGCGGACGATCAGTATTTCAGTCATGAAAATCGGGGCTTCGAGTTTGAGCTTCTGGGCGACGACTTTGAGGATTTACGAGATATTATCTACAACGAAGCGATTGAGAACAAAAGTGATGGTGACGCCTTTTGGAATATGATCTATATGGGTGGCAGGTATTATATTAATATCCAGGGTGAAATCTGGTTTGTAGAAGATATAAAGTTAGTGGAAGAGTAAATTTCGCAAAAGAAACTCTCCGAGGAGCGCTTGGGGTATTATGTAAAGCTTCATTGTGGCTTGGTTAATCAGTGAGCCTGCTTTGAAAAGTGGTTTTCTCGCAGAGAACGCTGAGCGACCGTGTATATCTTTAACGTGTATGTCTCTTATCATGAAATAAATTATACGATAAATTTTATTTAAAATATTTGATGATTTAGCAGATTTTAGTTTTCGGAGTAGACTCATCAGTGGATTGGTTCTTTTGACGTGTGCATTCCGGACGAACACGAGAAATTCTTTAGATTAAATTTCAGTTTTAAACATATTTATTTTTATAATAAAAGTCTGATTTCCAGTATTTCGGAGCAGTTCTTGCATTTAGATTAAGCTAAAAAGAACTGTTATCAGTGTGAAAAGCATTATCCCCATCTTGCTGTTTTTTTGGATTTCCGTAGCCTATGGTACGGTTCCGCCGGATACAGACTACCGGAAATTACTTAAAACGCTGGAAAACAGCCTTTTAGAAGGCAATAATCGTGCTCTGCGAGACCTGGGAAGTTTGCTGGATCATCCGCAGCTTAAGGATAAAGCCCGTCGGCTGATTGGCCAGTATACCCTCTTTCGCTCGGAAGAATTTGTGATTGACAATCCACTTATCCGTAATGAGTTTCTTGGATTTTATTATGAAATAGTCGATTCTCTAGTTTATTCGGATCTACTAGAGGTGTTTTTTCTGACCGATCCATCCGAACGTGAAATTTCTTACAAAATTAGTGTTCCTGAGCGTGAGCAAGTTTCCGACGAGTCGGTACTGCTCAATCAGCACATTCATTTAATAGAAAAAGCCTTAAAATCAGCAAATGATTCAATAATGCTAGAAGGCATTGGTAGAATTAGGAAGCTTAAGCGACCAGAAGGTTACATTTTCCTGAACGAACTCCTGTCAGATAATCAATTAAAAAAGGCCAAATTTCTGGATAAATCCAGTATTTATCAGTCTATTGCTTTGACACTGGAAGAATACGTCGATATCAAAGTTCTAAAGACGTTGTTAAAGTTGGTTGGTAAAGACCAGTTTAGTCTGGAATTTTCTCAACAACGACTGGCCAATCTAACCAATGTCCACTTCGAGGCAAGTACCAACAAAATACTCGTAAAAAAATATAGTCATTTGATTGATTCTCTGACGACTATTGAAGAGTTGCGTGCCTACGGATATTGTAAATTATTTAATACCCGACCTGCTTTTTTTACAGATCAGATAGATTATTACGGTCGTATTCTCTCTCTATCAGACAAATATTCGTGGATTGAGTATAATGCGATTCGAGATCTTTGTCAACAACAACATCCAAGAGCCATGTATTATCTGGCAGGACACTTGTTTAAAATTAGGAAAAAATCGAGTAAACATAATAGAAAGCTCGCGAAAAATATCGTTGAAAAAATCAATCAACTTACCCAGCTTGAAATTCAGGTAAATAATAAAGTTGGAGAATTTTCAACCCGTGCTTACGCCAGCAGAGATCAGATAGCTCGCACCAATTATATGATGTATTGGGCGGCTCATTACAACGATTACGAATGGGATAAAAACAGGGAACATTTTGTTAATAAGAATGAAGCTATCGAAACTACTCAGAATTATGAACGGCTATTTCGCCGATTAAACTCCCGAAATGATTCCGTAGCTATTGGTTCTTTTATTAAATTGACCGAAGGAGAACCCAATGAGGTGATTGCGCTATCGGAGAAGTACCGGCAGATGTTCAGAAACTATAATCAGTCGCTTCCCTCTTTTCAATTTAAGTATCTGGAGCAGTTATCTCAGCTGACAGATTATTGTAGAAAAAACGATATTACTTATCAACCTTCCCCAGAGATCGCCAGTAAACTAGCAGTCTTGCTTAAGACAGAAGATCCCGTAACCAGAATTAATATTGAGAACGAATTAATAAATCAGCTCACTTTAGAAGATATTACCGGAGTAGAATACTGGGCCTGTTTGCAAGAAGGAAAATTAGAAATAAATTATTCTATCGGTCGAATCCTTGACTGGTTTTATTCCCGGTCGCTAAAGGATATTCAAAAAGATAATCACCAACTGAGATTGTATCTTAAAAAAGCAGAAATTTTTGGAAATATTGGTGCTATCGGAGCCTGCAATTATTATCTCAACAAGTTTAGTCTGGAAGATGATTCTTTTCAACAGAAGTTATTAGAAATTCAACAGACTGAAGCCGACGAAGGTATTTTAAATCAATTGATGCAATTGATCAATGAGCACAACGAAACCTCCGATAATATCTCTTTGTCTGGTTTTTTAAAAGATCCAACTGATATTCACAAAAGAGATATAAGAATCATGAGTAGTCCCACTCCTGAAGAATACGAAGATATTATCAACGCAGTTCGAAACACGGACGATATAGCGGCTATCAAACGTATATTTTACTACGTTCGTTTACATTCTGAAATCGGAATGGTCCCCCATCTGTTCAGCCTTTTAGACGACGACCGGATTTTGATTGAAAAAAGAGATCTTATATTGACGGTCGCAGACAACCTAGCCCCCATTATGGAAAATATTTATAACTATTCTTTCACGGAGGTAGAAGGAAGAAAAAAGTTTGACGTAATTCCCTGGAAAGAAATGTGGGAAAAAAATGGTGACGAATACGAGCATTGGGCAAGGGTATTTTTTGAAAAAAAACTAGCCTCATTAGCAGAAAGTGAAACGCTTTCTATCGAAGATATTAATCAAATTACTACATCGGTTCATTACGGCCCGCTCTATCAAGATAAATGTTTGCGCGCCTTGCGAAAAGTAAAACCGGTGCGAGACATTCGTAAACTACAAGTAGATCCAAAATTATTAGTCTCAACCGACCTGATGTATTTTGATTCTTTTGCATTTTCTTATAAAGAACTGGATAATATCCCTAGACTTTTTACTATAGATCAGCCAAGTCGGATGCTTCGATTTTTAGAAAAAAAGGCCAAGGGTTTTGATCTGATTGACAAAGGAACTTTTTATAATAATTTGTTCCGTTCCAGTTGGTTTTTAACCTATTTGGGAAGTGGAGAGCTCTCGCTGAAAAAAGCGGAAGAGATCAAAAATATACTGATCGCTTATTTCAACGAGAATGAGTATTTAAGTGAATTTGAGGAACAGGTAACTCAATTTAATATTGCCCAATTAGAAAGTTTAGGAAAAAAACTGGACGAGCAATTGCTAGCCGCTGTACAGATGAATACGGATCATGCTTCTATGGTCAAAATTCAGGAATCTATTCTTGCACGGATCAGTTATCAGGAGATACCTATGGTTATAAATCTATTGCCACAACTGGCACCGGAATTACAGGAGCCCAATCGCTTTTTTCTCGTGAAAGATTTTGGTTTACCCATTTTTGATTTGGATAGTGAGCAGAAACGTAAAAATTTAATTGAACAGCATAAAAATCTTTCTCAGATGGATTTTTATCGATATTATCTACGTGCGTTTGGGGTTGATTTTGAAGATAAAAACCACGAGCTGGACTTTCAGAAAATTTACCATATCCTCTGTTATGATGCCGCCGCGCCCTTTGTGAGCAGCAGTGGAGGAAAACGAGATTATTACACCTATGGAGTTATTAAGCTGTTGGAACTACACTTTAATAATCGGCTGGATTTTCACGAAAAATTAAACGAATCCCAGACTTTCTACGACTTCTCAAGTAGCAAGCGGGCTGCCGCCTGGATTCAGTATCTCGAAAAAAATAAACTGGTCAATCCCGGCGGACAATTACCTCCGTCCTTTAATCTCACCCGGATCGAAAATTAACAATTCTTTAATTTTGTAAAGAACCTTTCAAGACACAAATGAGTCAACATTCCGTCTAATTTTAGCGTTATGGCTATGAATGTTTATATGAGACCTAATTAGCAGACGCTCATAATTGCCAACATCTATGGTAAAATTCTCATTAGCTGGACAAAATTTCCTAATTTCGCCATTATAAAAATAAAGTTACTTAACCTAAGCGTCCATTTAAAGGTCGCTCTAACTAAAACGCGTTTAAATATGAAGAAGATCACAAGAATTTTCACGCTTTTACTGCTTTTCACCTTTTTGTTTGGAGTAATGACCGCAGATGCTCAACGTACTAGAAAGAGAGATTCCACCGAAGAATACTTTGATGAAAGTGGTGGATTTGCGCATCGGCTATGGTTCGGAGGAGGATTTAATTTAAACTTTGGTGGCAATGGCGGTACCAATACCATGATTCTGGGTCTTTCCCCAATGGTTGGTTATAAAATCAATGATATTTTATCAGTTGGTCCACGGGTATCATTTGATTATTACGAAATTTTCATCAATGGTAGCAACCCTCGCTATGCTTTTTGGGGCATCGGTCCTTTTGCGCGGGGTAAATTTACAGAAACTATTTTTGCACAAGTGGAATATCAAATTCAGGGAGTTTCAGGATTAAATGATGCTTCTGACCTCTTTCAGGCCAATGTGGACAATCGGGAAAATTTCTTCCTTGGCGCTGGATATCAATCGTCGGGTGGCGGACTTTTTGGCTACGAGATCATGGCCCTTTATAATTTTTTGGATCAAAATGAATTCAATGTCCCAATAAGTTTCCGCTTTGGTTTGAACTGGAATTTCTAAATAGCGTAACTTTGCATTTTAAAAATCGAAAGCTTTAGCAGACTGTATTAAACCTATTCTAAACACAGTCTGCTAAAAGTTTAACGACTTATTATTAGACTTTTTATTCTAAAATAATTTATATGCTCCCAAATGATATTTTTGTCCAGCTTTTCAGCTTTTTTCTCGTCCACAGCTAGGCTATGCACTCAAAAAAGAGCCTCCCTGCCCGATCGACGATCAGTCAGGCGGGAATCTGATCAAAAATCTCTATTTGGTTTCTTTACAAAACATTTCAGAATAAAGTCTATTTTGTTTAATCAAATTTTAAATTTTCTCAAAATGAAAAAAGGAATAATTTACACTTTCTTATCTCTTTGTTTACTTGCAAGCAGTTTTTCGCTTAATGCACAAATCAAAACACCACAGCCAAGTCCTACCATTAAAATGGAAACAACGATTGGACTGACGGACGTAATGATCGAATACTCTCGTCCTAGTATGAAAGGACGTACTATCTTCGCAGCGGATGGCCTAGTACCTTTGGGTGAAACCTGGAGAACGGGTGCGAATGCCTCTACCAAAATTTCTTTTTCTGCAGACGTAATGATTGAAGGTAAAGAAGTCAAGGCTGGCAAATACGCAGTTTATACGGTACCTGGTCAATCCTCCTGGGACATCATTCTTTACAAGAATACTTCCCATTGGGGTGTTCCTCGCGAATGGGTAGCGGCGGAAGAAGCAGCACGTTTTAGCGTTCCTGCTAAAACTGGCGCCAACGTGGTAGAGACTTTTACCATCATGCCAATGAACTACACTATCAATAGCGCTCAGGTCGTGATGATGTGGGACAAAACGATGGCTGCCTTTACGGTTAAATCCGATGTTGATAAATCCGTTATGAAGGATATTGATGTAGCGATGGCTGGTACTTCGCGTGGTGATTACTATACGGCTGCCCGTTATTTTTATGACAATGATAAGGACATGACCAAAGCTTTGGATTGGATTAAAATGGCAAACAAGAAAGAAGCTAAATTCTGGCAGCTACGTCTTCAGTCTTTAATTGAGGCAAAGATGGGTGACAAGGCATCTGCTATCGCTTCGGCCAAGAAATCCATGGAAATGGCGAAGACCGAAGGTAACATGGATTACGTGAGAATGAATGAAAAGTCGATCGCTGAATGGAGCGGTAAGACTATGATAAATGGTAGCAAGTAATTTTTGTTATTGTTAGAAATAAAAAATCCCAATCAGTATTGTCCTGGTTGGGATTTTTTTGATGAAGAATTAATGATGGCTCTTCAGAAAATAATGCGACCCACTCCGGGGTCGATCAAACGTGGGCCTCGTATCTCGGCTAACATACTGTGACCACGCTGTGGTCATTCCAAAAATACGTATTAACTTCTACCTAACCAGCGCATCCTTTTGATTAAAGCCTTGTAGTACCACACTTACCATAATGGTTATACAACAACCAATCAAATTAAGCCACAGGTAAGCGATGTTAATAAATTCGTGATAATCCAGAAAGAAAATCGAAACTACGCAAATCTCACCAATGATGGCGCTCCAGAAAATCGCATTTCCTTTTACACTTTTAATAAAGAAGCCAACGGTAAAAACGCCCAGGATAGTTCCATAAAACAAAGAACCTATGATATTCACAAATTCGATTAAATTTTCAAATAAGGAAGCGCCCGCTGCAAAGGCCAGTGCGGCGATTCCCCACATTAAGGTAAAGGTTTTAGCCGCACGCAAATAATGCTGATCGTCAAATTTATCGCCAAAGTAGCGTCGGTAAAAATCCACCGTCGTACAACTCGCCAGGGAGCTAAGCTCCGAAGCAACCGAAGACATTGCCGCCGCAAAAATAACTGCCAACAAAAGTCCTACTAATCCACTAGGCAGGTAAGTAGTGACAAAAGAAATAAAAACATAGTCCGTGTCTCTGGTTTCAATGGAGGTCAGTCCGGGATAATTTACTTCATAACTTTTTAATAACCCTTCGACGTCTTTTCTAATGATCCGATCGCGACGATCCAGCACATTTAATTCTTTTTTAACTGCCTCAATCCGTACTTTATCTTCCCCATCAATCGCAGCGATCATGGTGGTAATTTTATCTTTTTTTAATTCAAAAACCTCATCAAAATTTTGCTGTACCAGTGCGAGACTATCGCGGTATTCTGGTTTACTGTTTAAGATTTCCACATTGGCTGGATTGAAATGGACGGGTGGTTTGGTAAATTGAAAAAACATAAAAACCATGATGCCCACAAACAAGACAAAAAATTGCATCGGTACTTTAAAGATTCCGTTAAAGATCAAACCCAGTCGACTTTCCGTCAGGGTTTTTCCAGAAAGATAGCGTTGTACCTGACTCTGATCTGTTCCAAAATAAGAAAGGAATAAAAAGGTCCCACCGAAAAGCGCTGACCACATATTGTATTTATTATCCAAATCAAATTTAAAATCCACGACGTTAAGCTTCCCCATTTTTCCCGCTACGGATACGGCATCGCCAAAGGAAACTTCCGGGGGCAACTTATTTACAATTACCCAAAAAGCTACAAATAGTCCGCTGAGTATAATGATCATCTGTTGCTTTTGAGTCTGACTTACGGCGGTGGTTCCCCCGAAAACAGTATAGGCAATTACGATAAATCCTAGCACCAATATTGTCAGGGACAGACTCCATCCTAAAATAACCGACATGATAATCGCCGGTGCATAAATGGTAATCCCTGCGGCCAGTCCTCGTCCTAATAAAAATAAAAAAGCGGTAAACTGCCGGGTTTTTAAATCAAAGCGGTTTTCCAGATATTCATAAGCGGTATACACTTTGAGTCGATAAAAAATCGGCAAAACGAACATACACAAAATGATCATGGCCAGCGGTAGTCCGAAATAGAACTGCGCAAAACGCATCCCGTCGTCAAAGCCTTGACCGGGTGTAGAAAGAAAGGTAATGGCACTTGCCTGCGTCGCCATGATTGATAATCCGATCGTGTGCCACTTTAAAGCACGATCTCCGAGAATATAACTTTCGGTACTATTAACATTGCGGGTTTTCCAAAAACCGTAAAGCACAATAAAAGATAACGTGGCGATCAGCACCGTCCAGTCCAAATAACTCATAGTGGGATGTTTTGGGTTTTAAGCATTCGCCTCCGTAAACAGGTAAAATAAAAAAATCAGTACGGTATGGATAATTAATACCATTGCGTAAATCTGATTCCAGGAATTAAAAAAAGGAGGTTGTTCGTCGTCTTGCATATGTAGTGTTGTAGTGTTGAAGTGTTGAAGTGTTGAAGTGTTGAAACGCTTCGCTTGTTGAGGCGTTTAAGCGTTTAAGCGTTGTGGTGTTTAATCGTTTAATTGTTGGTTCTTCCATAGAATTAATCCATGAATTGTATTTACGGAAGAACGCGTTGTTTTATTTACCAATAGAAATCAGGTTGGTAAACAATCGGTAGGCTCCGGGGACGCCCGCGGGTAACTCCCGAAACCAGGAGTAGCCGCTGTATATAAAATGTCCCTTGCCGTATTTAGCGACGAGCAGACCGCCGTCGTTAGCGGGTTCGCCCGGATCGTTACTGGATAAAATGGCTTCGTAGTGCTCATCCCATTCGTCCGGAAAATACAAGCCTCGCTCCTGAACCCAGTCGTCAAAATCCGCCTGGGTAATTTTATTTGGATAATTAATTACCGAATGATCAGGCTTTAGAATTCTTACTTCGGCTTCTTCTACAGAAACTCTTTTACGAGACAATGAAAATGGATAAGGCCCCAAATTTTTTGTTTTCAGTCGGTGCGCCGTGTTATACTGAACGATGACAGTCCCCCCATTTTTTACGTATTCCATCAATTTTGGTTGCTCGAATTTTATTCTTTCATTAGTGTTGTAGGCACGAATACCAACAATCACCGCGTCGTATTTTTTCAGCTTGTCCACCCGGATATCATTATCTTCCAGCAGGTCTACGCGATAGCCAATTTGTTTTAGGCTCTCCGGAATTTTGTCCCCGGCGCCCATAATATAACCGATCCGATCGCCTGCTTTTTTAAGATCAATTTTTACTACTTTCGCCTCATCATTTTGAAAAACCGTTTGTGTGGGAATATGATCGTAATCAATGACGTTGATTCCTTTTGTATAAAATTTTCCGTCGACCGTAGCGATGGGACTAACGAGTCCAACGCTTTGTCCTTCCGGTGGATATAGTGTAAAACTAAAAGTCTCCTCTTCTCCTTTTTGTGTAAGATCAAAGTTTATACTGACCGGTTCAATTTTCCAGTCGTTCGGATGAGCCAATTTTAAAATTCCCTTTAAATTTTTGCGACCCGCTTTGACTAGTACTTCGACCGATCGACCTTCCTGATCCGGAAAAACAAATACCTTATTGGTAATATTCGTAAAGACCGGAGGAGTAATTTCAAAAGGACGATACACCTCTCCCTTTACTGGATCTGTTTTTTTATAAACAATATTCCGATCAAAATAAAAAGGTCTTTTGTTGATTTCAAAATTAAACCGTACCCGCAAATCTCTGGGTGTTTCCGGTAAACCAATTAATTTTTGATCCGTTACTTTATACATTCCATAGGTACCTTTTTCGGTCAGCCAGTAAGGATTGGTAAAATTTAAACGCTTTGGAAACGTAATTTTTTTATTAAAAATAATTCCTTCGTTGGGTGCCAGGGTTGCGTTGATTATCGTATCCATTGCCATAGGTAAATAATCAATAGACTTTAAAACGATGTTGCTTCCCGTTCTGGTAATCGCTTCGATTTTCAGTTCCGTGCCTTCTCCGGGCGTCGCAGAAAAATCAGCTGCGGTAGCATCCAAAAACATCCCCAGGCAATCGTAAATAACGCTTTGGATATCTTCCATTTTCACTTTTTTCCAATAGCTATCCGGCAGTGCTTCCGTCATCGTGTAAGCTTTGACTAAATCCGGTACACTATTTTGAGGATTTTCATTATCGAAATTTTCATTTATATTTTCAATTAATTTTCCGATGGCCGCTCCTCCTTTTAATCGGGACCAGGTAGTATTTATTCCGGTAAACGGATTTTCTTTATCCGTTGGTTTATCTCCCTTTAAAAATTCCAGGTATTCCTGCATGGAGCCACGGGCGGGCGTGGACCCCATTCCCTGACATTTGTGCATGGACCGACTTTCGGCGGCAATCTCATTATTCGATTTTCCTTTCAAAGGATAATAAGCACCAATATCCACACTGACTAAATTAGATTTATCTGCTTTCGCAAATTTTTCCCGGCTACCATAAAACCACCAGGAGGTGTTCCAGAATAATCTTTTGGGTTGCCAAGGCTCCACGTATTTAAGTTGTTCGGGATACGCTTCAGAATCACCCACCAGGTCAAAAGCTTCGTAAGAAAGAATTGCAGAAGAAGTATGGTGTCCGTGGGTTTTTCCCGCAGATTTATGATCAAAACGATTGATAATAATATCGGGTTGAAAATTTCGGATGGTCCAGACTACATCAGAGAGCACTTCACCCTTGTTCCAGATTTTCAGGGTTTCGTCCGGATTTTTAGAATAACCAAAATCCGTAGCTCTGGTAAAAAATTGCTGTCCACCGTCGATGGAACGAGCCATTAACAATTCCTGCGTACGCATAACGCCGAGTAATTCTGCCAGTTCTGTTCCAATCAAATTTTGTCCACCATCCCCACGCGTCAAAGAGAGGTAAGCCGTTCTGGCGAGCATTTTATTGGAAAGCCAGGAGATCATTCTCGTATTTTCATCATCGGGGTGTGCCGCTACAAAAAGTGCCGAGGCCAGTACATTGAGTCGTTTGATATCATTGTGTATATCAGCAGCCGTGGCAGTTACTGGTTTTTGAGCGGTCAATACCCCAAATGTAATTAAGCAGATACTGATCAGTACTATTTTTTTAAAAGGAAAAAACATAAATCTATTTTTTTGAGGAAAAGCAATAAAGTTATTATAAGAAGTTGTTTAAAAATGAAGTACAATAAGGTTGCGAAAAATAATCAATTTAAAGGATACTAGTTTTGTTTTTGAACAAATCTGTTACAGAGCAGACGATAAAAATGGCAACCACCTACAGAAAATCACGTATTAACAAATGATAATTAGCTTATTCAAGTAGAAGAATATGTCCAAAAACGTCAGAACATTTGTATCTTTGTGATTACAAGGAACATTTCTCGTTTCCACTGGCACTCTCTGCCGATATACCAAATAATACAAACTATTGACTGTCAAGTATTTAAACGAATAACGACCAACGTTAGAAAGTTTAAAAAAATGAAAATAGTCTCATAAAATCACTTAAAACGTAACTGGATCATGGCCGGAAAGAACAAATATGTGTGTATTCATGGACATTTTTACCAACCTCCCAGAGAAAATGCCTGGTTAGAAACGGTAGAATTACAAGAATCTGCACTGCCATTTCACGATTGGAACGAACGAATTAATTTTGAATGTTATGCACCAAACACCGCTGCGCGGCTGAGAGACGGGGACCAGTTTATTACTAAAATTACCAATAACTATACTTATATAAATTTTAATTTTGGTCCTACCCTACTCTCGTGGATGAAAGATGCGGATCCAATGACCCACGAAAGAATTGTGGAGGCAGACCGCGTCAGTCAGGAAAAATTTGGGGGACACGGCTCGGCTATTGCTCAGGTGCATAGTCATCTGATCATGCCACTGGCCAACGAACGGGATAAAGAAACACAAGTTATTTGGGGAATTCGGGATTTTGAATCTCGTTTTAATCGCTATCCGGAAGGGATGTGGTTGGCAGAGACGGCGGCGGATACCGATACGTTGGAGGTTTTAGCCAAGCATGGTATTAAGTATACCATTCTGGCTCCACAACAAGCCAAAGCATTTAGAAAAATTGGGGATCACGACTGGAAAAATAAAGACCAGCACGGTTTTGATGTACGACGTCCTTACAAGGTAAACCTTCCTTCGGGTCGGTCGATGGCGCTGTTTTTCTACGATGGTAATGTAGCGCAGGATGTCGCCTTTAATAAACTACTTAACGACGGTCAATCATTGGCTAATCGTCTAATGGAGCCTTTCGATGATAATGACGAACCCCAACTTTCGCACATTGCGACCGATGGAGAAAGCTACGGTCACCATCACCGCTTCGGTGAAATGGCACTGGCTTCGTGTCTCGATTATTTCAAGACGCATGACGATGCGACCATCATTAACTACGGTTATTATTTAGAACTTTTTCCACCAGAATATGAGGCCCAAATTCATGACAATAGTTCGTGGAGTTGTGTCCACGGAGTAGAACGCTGGCGTAGTGACTGTGGCTGCAATACGGGTGGAAATCACGGCTGGACTCAATCCTGGAGAAAGGAACTTCGAGAGAGTTTAAACTGGTTGCGGGATGAGATTATTCCCATTTACGAAGAAGAAGCTGGCAAACTATTAAGAGATCCGTGGGCCGCTCGAAACGACTTTATCGAAGTGATGATAGATCGCAATGATGAGGTAGTAGACAAGTTTTTGAAAAAACACCAAAAACGCAAGCTTAAGCCCGAAGACAAGGTACAAGCTATGCGGCTTTTAGAAATGCAACGAAATGCCGTATTGATGTTCTCCAGTTGTGGCTGGTTTTTTGATGAAATCAGTGGACTGGAAACTAACCAGATTTTGCAGTATGCCTGCCGAGTGTTGTACTACGCCAAGCAAGTTGGAGGCGTAGATTTAAACGGTGGCTTTGTCCATCGTTTATCCAAGGCAAAGAGTAATGTTTATCCCGATGGTGCCTTCAGTTATATCAATCATGTATTACCGACCACGGTCAATCTGGAGGGTGCTGGTGTTCACTATGCGGTAGCCTCTCTTTTTGAGGAGCAACCGGAGGATATGGAGTTGTTTAATTATCGTGCTATCAGCAAATATTTTAAGCGAGAAACTGCAGGACAATTAATTCTAAACTTTGGTCGTACGATCATGAAATCCAAAGTTACTTATTCGGAAAAGCCTTTTAATTTTGTGGTGCTTTATTTGGGTCAGCAAAATATTATCAGTAGCGTTTCTTTAGATATTTCCAAGGAGCGTTTTATAGAAATGGAAGAGCGAATTTCTGCCGCTTTCCATGCGAATCAGCTTGGGGATGTGATCGCCATTATGCAGGAATATTTTGGTCGAGAGACTTTTTCTTTCAAGCATTTATTCCGTGATGAAAAACGGAAAATTTTGAAAATAATTACCAGACAAAATCTTGATAAAGCGGAAAAGTCATTCCGGAGTATTTATAATGACAATTACCAATTGATGTCCAGTACCTTGCAGAGTGGGATTCCGATTCCAAAAGCCTATAATAATGTGGTACAGTATATTGTCAATGCGGACCTTCACCGTTTTTTCACGCATGATAATTTGAGTATTTCTGAATTGAAACGTTTATCCAATGAGCTAAAAAAATGGGATATTCTACTCAATAATTCCGATGTATTTAAGCTGGCCGCGGGAGAACGTATTTTCTACGAAATTCGTAAAATTGAACACACGGATGTTCCGATAGAAGAACTAAGTCTACTTATCGAAATACTGGAGACCCTCCACAAGATGGGTTTTGATCCCAACATCTGGAAGAGTCAGAATTTGTATGCAAAAATCCACCGGACCTTTCGGAAAGGTACAAGAAGCTTCCCTAACGAAGACTGGAAAAAGAAGTTTATCGAATTGGGTGTTTTGTTAAAATACCGTAGAGAAATTGAGGTGATGTCAAAAGTGTAAGTTTAAATCGCTATTTATCTAGAAGAGTTTGCCAGTTAGCTGGTTTGCTTGTTTGCCAGTTGGCCCTCTTTTTACGTAAAAAGAGGGTCAACTAGTTAAAGGCAAACTGGCAAACCACAAATTTAAATGATTATAATGAAATTTGGAACAACTCTTATTTTCCATTTTTCAAAAAACTATAAACACAAATGCTCGATCCTTTCAATCTTTCCGCGTTGTTTATATCCTGGGGATTAGTGGTCCTCATCTGGATTGTTCAGTTGGTACACTATCCTAGTTTTCACTATATTGATCCTGCTAAATTTATTAATTTTCATGCGCATCATTCACGGTCAATTACGGTGATTGTGATGCCGTTGATGTTGGCCGAACTAGCGATCAGTTTTTTCCTCGCGTACCGGAGTGGATTTGCGTCCGTAGAAACGCTCGCTCTGGTGATGGTGATTGGTATTTGGTTGAGTACTTTTTTGATTCAGATTCCATTGCACAATCAATTGAGTACGGGGAACGATGGTGCGGTGGTTACCAAGTTGGTGAATACGAACTGGATTCGAACTTTTTTGTGGACGGCGAAGGCGATTTTGTTGACGTATTTTTTTTTTGATTAAAAAAGAGAATCAAAAAATGCTATTGGTTATTTGCTATTTGCCCTCTTCAATCGCGTTTGAGTGAAGCAAATAGCTAAGGAATGAGTTAATAATAAATTTACGTTTTTGGCTTGATCTTTTTGCCGCTAGTTTCGTTAAAAAGCCTCGTGATAGCGCGACTATCCCTACGTTTTTTGCCTTACTAGCAACAAAAATCTCTAACCCAAAATTCTTAATTTATTAATACCTCATTCCTAACTGCCAATAGCAAAAAAACGCCTATCCTTTCTTTTTGGTCAGGGTGAGATAAAATAGTGGAAGGATGGTAACGATGGCTGCGAACAAATAAGTTCTAAAAAAGTAATCATCGTTGTTATTATAAATCCAGGCGGAAACGAGCGCACCCATTCCGATTCCGATTTCGAGGGCAATATAAAGGGTGGCCGTTCCTCTGCCCCGACGTTCTTCGACACTCAGATCAATGACCCAGGCAAAAACGGCGGGAGAGACCACGCCCAACGAAAACCCTAAACATCCGGAGGCGGCAAACAGATCAAATGCGGAGTCGGCCATACCCATATATAACAGAGAGGCCGCTGACATAATTGACCCGACTTTGATGACTGGCACCCGCCCGTAACGATCGGCTGTTTTACCTGCTACCAGCCGTGAGAGCACCGAAAAAATTGTAAAGCTGGTAAATAGCATTCCTCGATTTGCGATGCCCAGGTAATCACTTTGATCGGGCGAGACCGTAATCAATACGCCAAAATTCAAATAGACACAAACCGCAACAATGGCCGCAGGTATCACACTTGGCTCGATGATTTCGCTGGATTTTATTTTTAAAATAGAAACGCTAAATGGTGCCTTATTAACCAGAGTTTCTTTTAATCCAAATAGCATCAGAATGGAAACTAGCGCAATAAAAGAAGCAACGTAAAACATGTAATCCGGCGAGTGATTGATTGACAGCCAACTACCAAGCGGTGGAAACATAGAGGCGCCCAAATTCATACTCACTCCAATCATTCCCATAGCCTCCGCTCGTCTTCCAACGGGCACAATATCCGCTACGTAAGCCGTTGATGCGGTAGGTCGAAAACCGGTAGAAAATCCGTGCATCAATCGCAGTAACATAAATCCCGACACACTGGTCAGTAAAGGATACGCCAGACTACAAACGACACATACCAACGTACCAATCACCATCACTGGCAACCGTCCAATAGTATCCGTCAGCTTACCACTAAAGGGTCGGGAAAAAGCGGCAGACAAGGTAAATAATGCGATGATAAATCCCTTGTAATCTTCTCCACCCAGTGAAGTCAGATAGGCAGGTAGTTCCGGAATAATCATGTTGAAACTGCCAGAAAACAGGAGCTGCGAAAAGCAAAGAACAAAAAACTGAAAAGTATAAAGGGGTTGATTGTCTGACATGTGCGAAAGTAGTCAAAGTTCGTAGGATAATCAATTTTGGGACGGGTGGAAAGTCCAGAATATTTCATCAAAAAATAGTCGTAGAAAGAAGATCGTTTATTACTGTTAATTTACTCCTTCTTTTTAGATTTAAAATTTGTATTTTAGTGATAAAGTTGTTTAAAAAATCCAAATATAAAACCATGTCTGATAGTGAAAATTTACAAGTCTACGAAAATGTTGATGAGTTGTACATCAAGTATAAATGGTCTAGAGTAGCGGGGATTGCGCTTGGGGCTTTCGCACTATTCTGGAATGGATTTTTGGCTGTATGGTATGGTATTGCTTTTGCGGGTGGAGCGCCGCTTATCACTTTTCTTTTTCCAATTTTACATTTAGCAGCGGGCATCTTTATCGGTCATCAGGCATTATCTATGCTTTTTAATACTTCGGAGATTACCGTGAGTCAGGGGCAATTGTCAATTGAACACCGACCTATTCCTGCCTTTAAGGGAAATAAATATTATCCAACTGCTGAAATTGATCAATTTTATATCAAACAAAAAACGGGAAATAAAGGAAAAAAATACTACGAATTTCGTTGTAAAATGATCGATGGTAAAGACATTAAACTAATCAGCAATACCGGGATGAGTCCAGAAAAAATGAAAGAACTGGAAGCTCAGCTGGAACGCTATATTGGCATTACAGATCATCCGGTAGAAGGAGAATATGGACGTACCACCCCAACTTTTACTAATAAAAAAATATTACTGCCCCGTCGCCAACGAAAGGCAGACTTACCTGAAACGGCGCGTTTTGCCTATAGCTTACGCCCAAACCAAAAAGCGATCCTTAATAACGAAAATCTGTCCGTTCGACACCTCACTCAATTTGACTGGAAAGATGGAAACACTGATAAATTAATTCAACTGACGGACGAACTGGAAAGGGAACGCTTGATTTATCTCAAACAAAACCGAGGTATTATCAGTGCAGCTACCGAACGGGAAATGAACGTCATTGAAACCCAGGATATTAATTTTGACCTTCTCCAAATTCCCAATAAAATAACGGTCAACGGAGAAATCTACCTACTCAACCAATTAATGGAAGGTCCATCCTTTTTATCTAATATGATGGACCGGCGGCAGCCAAGGTATGGATTTATCAATCTCTGGACGAAAAATCCTATATTCGAATAACGGAAAGCGAACGCTTGTTAAAATGGCACGAAGGAACGCCAATTCCATTACGGGAAATTCTACCAGCGGAGTATCGGACACTGGATCGAACGGATGGATACGATCAGGAGGATTTTGTGTGATAATTCACCAGCCCAGATGAAATAACGCGTCACCCGCATTTACCACCGGGGCGTTGTTATGACCAATAATATAGCCATCATGTTTGGCCAGGACGCGAATTTCTTTATTTCCGTGCGGGCTATTGATGACCCCCAAGATTTCTCCTTTACCAACTTTTGCACCGGAAGACTTCATCCACATAAACATTCCAGATTTTTCGGCTCGCATCCAGGTAAATTTGGAAAAGTATTTCGGTGTATGATTCGCGGGTGCGTCCTTCTTTAACATTTTTTGCTGAAATAATAATCGTTGTATTCCCTTGATTCCGTGCTCGATCGAATACCCGTCAAAACGCAAGGACTCCCCTGCTTCGTAAACCAGGATTGGAATACCCATTTCTCCAGCGGTATGTCGCAGGGTTTTATTCAGATTCTTTTTTTCCATCAGGTAAGGGGCCGCAAATTGTTCAGCCAATCTTTTAGCAGCCGTATCTTCTATCGTGTAACGAACCTGCGGATAATTGAAACGACTACTTCCTCCGGTATGAAAATCTACGCCAAAATCAACCAACGGTAAAATAGACTGACTCAGAATATGCGCTACTCGACTGGCCAGTGATCCCGTCGCACTTCCGGGGAAAGACCGATTGACATCCTTACCATCTACTGCATCGCGGGAAAAGTTAATAAATCCGTAAACATTTAACAATGGAATTGCAATCACACTTCCGGATTCGAGTTGCTTAAAAAGGTCTCCGGCTACTGCTCGTCGTACGATCTCTACGCCATTGATTTCATCGCCGTGTAACCCGCCCATTAATAAAGCGGTTGGGCCAGGATTTTCACTTCGAAAAACGTGAACCCTGATGCTGATCACGGTGCCCGACGGTAGTTTGGCGACGTTGAGTTTGATTAGCTTATTTTCGCCGGGAGCGATGGTGGTTTTTTTTATTTGGAAGGACATTTTTTGTTGAGGTGTTTAATTGTTGAAATGTTGAGGCGCTGCGCTTGTTGGGTTGTTTCTTTTAGGTGCAAATCATATTTTTTCTTTTGCGGCGACTTCGGCTTCGATAAATTCAATGATTTGATTGGCGATATCTACTCCGGTGGTGGTTTCGATTCCTTCGAGGCCCGGAGAGGCATTTACTTCCAGGACGAGTGGCCCCCGTTTGGATTGCAACATGTCAACGCCGGCTACGTGTAGTCCCATTACGGCGGTGGCTTTGAGGGCGGTATCAATTTCTTCGTTATCTGGCTTGACGATAATGGAGGAACCACCTCGGTGGAGATTGGAACGAAATTCACCGGGTTTGGCGCGACGTTTCATACAAGCGATAATCTTACCGTTGATAACAAAAGCCCGGAGGTCTTCTCCTCCCGCTTCTTCGATAAATTCCTGCAGGATCACTCTGTTTTTTGTTTTATAAAAAGACTCAATTACCGCTTCTGCCGTATTTTGATCTTTTGCTAAAATAACACCCATCCCGTGTGTTCCGTTTAACAATTTTACGACCAGTGGAGGACCGCCAATTTGATGAATAATCTCGGACGCATCATAGGTTAGATTGGAAAAAACGGTTTTAGGAAAATCTACTCCGGCCATGGCCATCAGCTGTAAGCTCTGCAGCTTATCTCGCGAACGGGTCAACGCTACCGAAGGGGTCAATGAAAAAACGCCCATCTCTTCAAACTGCCGGATGATGGCCGTTCCAAAAAAAGTAGCCGAAGAACCAATCCGGGGTATAATCGCATCGATATTCACCAACGCCTGATCCCGAAACCAAACCATCGGCTGTCCTGCTTCAATGGTGATACTACACTCCGTATAATCCAGAATACGGACGTAATGTCCTCTTTTTTGAGCGGCAAAAAACAGGCTTCGCGTGGAGTAGAGTTCTGGGCCACGGGAAAGGATTAGGATGTTCATTTGAAAGTGTTGAGTTGTTTAATCGTTGAGGCGCTGCGCTTGTTGAGGCGCTGCGCTTGTTGAATCGTTGAAACGTCAATATCTTAGCAGCTTTAATTGAATATTTTAAAATATATTAAACTTTTTCCGCGGTATAACGACTCCGGCTCAAGATAAGTTTTTTTCTTATCTTGTTGCAAATTTATTAATTCTTAATTCTGACGACAATTCTATTCTATGAGTCACACTACTCCCGATCCGGTTGTTTTAAATGATCCTAAAGTTATTAATGGCTGGGCGATGTTTGACTGGGCCAACTCGGCTTATGCGCTGGTTATTACCACTGCTATTTTTCCCGGCTATTTTAACGGAGTGACGGATAAAGAGTTTTCTTTTTTAGGGATTGAGATGACCAATACTTCTCTTTTTTCCTACTCTATTTCCTTTTCCTATTTGATCATTGCGGCGATGTTGCCGTTGCTTTCGGGGATTGCGGATTACGGTGGAAAGAAGCTGACTTTTATGAAACGGTTTACTTATCTGGGGTCTATTTCCTGTATGCTATTGTTCTTTTTTACGGGGATGAATAATTTATGGATTGGGCTAGGTGGATTTATTTTGGCAGTGATTGGCTTTGCGGGTGGACAGGTTTTTTATAATTCCTATTTACCGATTATTGCGTCGGAAGATCAACTGGATAAGGTGAGTGCGAAAGGTTTTTCTTTTGGCTATGTTGGTAGTGTCATCTTATTAATTGTGAATTTATTGATGATCAGTTTTCCACAGTTTTTTGGGTTAGATCTTTTGGTGAAAAATTTTCCGCAGGTCTTTGGGGGAAGTGCGACAGCCTTAGCGGCGCGATTTTCTTTTGTGATGGTAGGTGCCTGGTGGATGGGCTTTGCGCAAATTCCTTTTAATCGTTTACCGAAACAAGCACACGTTGGCAAGGTCGATAATTTACTTTCAAAGGGTTACGCGGAATTAAAAAAGGTTTTTCAAAAAGTAAAAAAAGAAACGCATACCAAACGATTTTTAATGGCCTTTTTCTGCTATAGCGCGGGGGTACAGACGGCGATTTTTTTAGCTTCTACCTTCGCGACCGATGTCCTCGGCTTTTCGACCAACGAATTAATTATCGTTGTTTTAATTTTACAGATTGTAGCGATTGGTGGTGCTTATTTATTTGCGGCCCTTTCCGGAAAATTTGGTAATAAACATACCTTAATTTTAATTTTAATCATCTGGAGTCTGGTCTGCATGGCGGGTTATCTGGTACAAGACAAAACCACCTTTTACGCGGTAGCGGGTGGCGTTGGTTTGGTGATGGGTGGGGTGCAGTCTTTGTCGCGATCGACCTACGCGAAATTTATTCCGGAGGGCTCGGATGATACGGCTTCTTATTTTAGCTTTTATGATGTTCTGGAAAAGTCAGCGATTGTGATCGGTACGTTTGTTTTTGGTTTTATTGATCAAATATTGGGAGGAATGCGAAATAGTATGCTGGCGTTGGTGGTGTTTTTTGTAATTGGGATTATTATTTTGTCAACGGTAAAGATTGGTAGGAGGACAACGATGGGCGGACAATAGGCGGACGATAGGCGCTCTTCAATCGGTGAGGGGTTTTAGTGGGCTTTCGATGGGCTCTCTTCTGGCGTGTTTGGGCGGATGTTCGAAAACGTAGATACGATTCATGAATCGTATCTACATTTTCGATCCAACTCTACACCAATTCCTCCTTCTTCCCCATAAATTTCAACATTACCCACCGCTTTAATCGATACGCCAACCAGTACATCACCGGAATAACCACCAGCGTCAAAAAGGTCGCAAAGACCAAACCGTAGATCACCGTCCAGGCCATCGTTCCCCAGAAAGCAGCGTTATCGCCTCCTAAAA
>Ga0209187_1001056_pt1 | contig 36123 bp, 12 predicted proteins | sample BantaG_FD_187430 | JGI IMG/M metagenome (GOLD analysis project Ga0209187, IMG submission 187430) | Marine algal microbial communities from Bantry Bay, Ireland - BantryBay_4 metaG (SPAdes) (version 2) | ecosystem: Host-associated > Algae > Red algae > Unclassified | place: Bantry Bay, Ireland...
GCGCAAGAATCAAGTGCAAGTTCAAAGCCTTCTAACGCATTAGCTCGCGTACTGAGCGCTTTGAACTTTTTGCCTTTTGCACAATAAAAAAGTGCAAGCACAAGAATCAAGTGCAAGTTCAAAGCCTTCTAACGCATTAGCTCGCGTACTGAGCGCTTTGAACTTGATACTTGATACTTGCTCTTGCTCTTGCTCTTGCCCTTGCCCTTGCTCTTTACAAATCCTCGAAATACGTGTACATCCTACATATGGGATGACTGATGTTTTTAATGAATGGGGCACAGCTATTTTTATTTTCTAATTTCAGAATATTTCTCTAACTTTCTCAATAAGCTTCTTGGACAAGCATAGCTTAACCCGTCCCTATTTAAAAATAAACCATTCTCTGTTTCGTACAAGGATAAGTAATCTGTTTTTCTTCGGCGAAGAGCATGTTTAGTATAATATTTATTGAAAGATAAAACAAGCACCCACCTTTTGATAACTTTAACATCACTTGAGTGGCGTTTTATTTTACTTCTTTTAATTTTTCGAAGAAGTTTAGTAATCGTCTTTTTTCTGAGTATTGGTTTATAATTATCTTCTAGCCCTATTTTAATAGCTAGTTTCTCAACATATTTCGGATCTAAGTCTTCCAGTTTTAATCTCTGTTCACGACTATAATAAATCGCATTCGGAGCAAATGGACCACCCCATACCCCAGAACTCGGGGAGTTTGTTAAGTAAAGCCGCCTAAGTAACTTTACACTTTGATCGTCTCTATCAATTGAACTCACAAGATATTCAAGACATTTATTTTCTATTAAAACATAAAAAATAAACAATTGCCTAAATTGGTCATTCCAAACAGTATCGATGTTACCATCATACCAATTCGTTACGATCATATCTTGTTTAAGGGGAAGCATATATTCGTTAGATATTTTTTCAAAACTAGGTCCATGAAAATAATCATGTTTGGTGTACCTATAGCCTTTTACCAATTTTCTATGGGTGTAATAAGTTTTAGATTCTCCTCTATGCATACGAATACTTGTATCCTGGACTTCCCCTTTCGTGGGATAGGGTAAAGTTATGGTTTCATATTCTTTTCTATTAAAATTTGTTCCCTGGAGATACCCTTGCTTCGGTGGAGATAAAGTGATGGTATCTACTACCTTGTTTATGAAATATGCATACTCAAAATTTTCACAAAAGGAATCCGGCAAATTCCCTTTATTCTGAATTATAGATTGAAAAGCTTCTTTATACTTACCATCTCTTAGCTTCTTTTTTATTTCTGATATAACGCCTTCTTCTTCATAAGTGATATTGATTTGAGAAAATGAAAAATTCCCAAAAAATAACAGTAAAATGATGGTAAATGTATATTTCATATATTTTTTACCTTGACTAACGTTCAGTGGGACGTCATTGCTCGACAATCCTATAGAATACGAATGCAAATTAGAATGCGAATGCGAATTAGAATGTTTCACTCAATTGCGGAGTCCGCGTTTGAGGGAAACATTCGTATTCGCATTCGCATTCTAATTCTTGCGTCTCAGCTCAGCAATCACTTTTGCTTCGCGAAAAAGTGCCCCGATTCTCGGGACAGGCTTTACCGATCTTTAAAGCATGTTAAAAGTATTTCCCGCATTCACGTATCACTTTGATTTTGATTTTGATTTTGATTTTAATTTTAATTTTAATTTTAATTTTAATTTCTCTCCCCTACTGCAAAATAATCTTCCCCGTCTGCGTATTCCCCTCCGTAGCAACCTGCAAATAATACAATCCTTTAGCGGGTAAGTCACTCGCTTCAATCGTAAAGTTATTCATTCCCTTATCGAAACTCATTTCTTTGTAAAAAGCTACCCTTCCGGAAATATCATACACTTTGATGCTGCCCATTTCGCTTTCAGGGACTTGTACCTGCACGTTGATCACTTCTGTAAATGGGTTTGGCAAACTGCTCAATGCATAACCTGCTTTTGTTGCAGCATCCGTAGAGGTAGTGGTTTCAAAAACGCCCAACACATTCGAAGTAAAACCATTGGGTTCAAAAACCCGGTTCTCCGGCTTGTACGAAATGATATTTAAATGATCACTTAACAGAGCAGCACTTTGCTTCGACTTAAATATTAATTTAAACAGCGTAGTATTTTCATCCGCTTCCTGTCCAAATCCTGTCACATCATACCAGGCAAATTTAAGACGACCTTCATCTAAAAAGCGCTGTCCGAAATTACCTTCACCCAATCCTGCCACATCAGCTGATTCTACGCCAACAAATTCCAACACATCCGTATCGAAGCTGAGGTCAAATTGCATTGCTGCAAATGTCTTCGCTTCTTTTGGTGTAAACCGTACTTCCACTAATTCATCATACCTCAGGTATGCATCATTCATCAACAATTCAAAATCATTATCCGATTCCGGAGTAAACATCGGACTCGCATTTAAAGTGACATCTCCTACTTTTATAGCAATCAGATCCTGATTAATCGTATCATTCGAAATATTGGTATAGGTCAGCGATTCCCAAAAGTTTTCTGACAAAGGACTCATTGGATCTGTAAAGACATAGTCTTTGGCAACAAAACGCCAGGAGGTATTATTCGGAAAAGTATCCACAATTGTCAAAATAACCTGCTGCATTCTAAACCCATCAAAGGTACTTACAAAGCCTCCATTATCTACATCTGCTGCAATGATCTTGTAAGGTGAATCCAACGTATCAACATTCAACACGTGCTGCTGAATAAGAAATACATCAAAAGTTGACACCCCGTTATCGTAAATCGTATCCTTCAGGGCAGTCACTTCATAATCACTACCTACCTGAATCATATCAAAAGCATAAGTCCCATCGGCATTGTTGATTTGTGGACTTTGACCAGTACAATTCATTTCCACTGTTTGAACAGGAACTCCGTCCTCTTTTTCTACCGTTCCCGAAATTGTTACAATACTTAGTGGAAGTGTTACGGTCACTGATTCACAATAGACATCAAAACCACAGGCATTATCTGATTGCAGACAAAGGTTATAAGTACCACTGTTGGCATAAACGTGTACCGGATGCACAGCTGTAGAGGTATTGGTATCCCCAAAACTCCATTGAAAACTGGCCGAGTTAGCACTACTGTTATTCGTCAGCGTCACCGTGCCATCATTTGCCGTGTAGGTGTAGTCTGCCGTCGGGGCCGTTCCTGTATTTGCAATTACTACATTCTGGATGGTACTACAATTCGTAAAGTCAGTCACCGTTACATTGTAAGTGCCCGCCGCAAGGTTCGAGAAGGTTTGACTTGAGGTATTGCCTGCTCCAATATTATAAACATAAGGACTCGTACCGCCACTCGCAAAAACAGTCACTTCTCCGTTAGTCATTCCACAGGTTTCATCTACCTGATTGCTAATCGAAACGGTTGGGCCTCCAATATCTCCAATCGTTGCCGTTGCTTCTGCTGTACACATATTGGCATCCGTGATTGTCACCATATACGTTCCTGCAACAAGCGAACTAAAGGTAACACCAGATTGGCTTCCATTTCCTATATCATAAAGATACGGTGTTGTACCACCTGATCCGGTTACTGTTATTGATCCGGTAGCCTGTCCACAGTTGGCATCTTGTACGCCGCCAATCGTGATCTCTGCCCCTGGAGTATCTGCCAAAGTTACAGCCGTGGTAATCGTACAAAAATTAGCGTCTGTAACTGTAACGACATAACTTCCAGCCACTAATCCTGTAATCGTGGAAGAAGGCTGTTGTCCATCACCGACGTCGTATTCATAAGGGCCTGTTCCTCCATTCACCTGCACGACAAAGCTACCATCTGGCAAACCACAGTTGGCATCGTTAACATTCGTGGTAGATGCAGCAGTCGGGCCAGGAGAATCATTAATGGTAAACGGAACGGTATCTGTACACCCGTTGTCATCTGTTACGGTAGCCACATAATTACCTGATTCAACCCCTTCAAATGTCGGACTGCTTTGATTATTAAACCCAATGTTGTAGGTGAAGTTTGGTGCGCCTGTTGGTGTCGTCAAAACAACTTCTCCATCGCCGGAGCCACAAGTTTCATCCACCACTGCCACCACCTGTAGGTCGGGACCTGGTGCGTTGGCAATGTTTACAACTGCCGCATCACTGCATCCAAACATATCGGAAACCGTTACCGTATACTGTCCTGCTGCCAATCCAAAAAAGTTAGGACCGGAAACACCACCAATGGTGTAAAAGTAAGGGGCAGTTCCCCCACTGGCTGATGCCGTAAAAGAACCATTTTGCATGCCGCAGATTTCATCTACAATATTATTGGTACTTACTGTTGGTACCGGAGAATCCGTTAAAGTGGCACTAAAAGCAGCCGTGCAATTATAGCCGTCTGTGATCGTGACGGTGTAAGTACCCGCACTCAAACCAGTGAACTGGTCGGAAGCTTGCGCACCCATTCCCATATCATAAGAATAAGGAGCCGGACCACCACTTGTTACGAAAGTAATAGAACCGTTACTATTCCCACAGGTTTCGTTGACCACCGTTGGATTGGCACTCAACATACAATCAGCTACGATATAACATTCTGAAAACTCAGAGGTATTTCCTGCGGCATCTATGAACACAGATGTAACAAGATCGCCATCTGCCAAAACAATATTATTTGCGAAAGGAGCCGACACTTGCCATCCTCCACCAACAAGTGAAGATGAGCCCAAAAAGGTTTTTCCCTGACAGGGGGCACCGCCACATCCAGTATCATCGTTCAAATACAATTCGATCGATGCTCCTACCAAGGTATTAACAGTTGGAGTTACAAACTGATCAATAGATCCGGAAATAAAGGTAGTAGATGTAAAGTTAGCCAATGTGAAACCTGGGGCAGGAACAATATCATTTGCCTGGCCATCCAGTGCAATCGCTTCATCTGAATTGCAGTAAATACTATTTTGAGAAATTCGAACAGATGTTGATAAGTCCATTACCAGAATCGCTTCGAGGTTGTTGGCAATCACGTTACCCATCCCGGCGTCTCCAATTTCATTTCGATCACAATCCACTCCTACCAAAACACCACAATATTCGTTTCCACCTATTATCGTTTCACTGTAGTCAGTACCGATGACATTACTGTAAATAAAATTGTCTGTTGATGAACTCATCAACACGATACCACTTCCTTCAAAAGGACCTCCATTCGGATCACAGAGAAAGTTATCAGCTACATCTCCATTGTTATAAATGACATTATTTGCGATAACGCAATTCTTAACGCCATCCAGTTTTATAGCATCATTCGGAAAGTTCACGATTTGAATAGCTGTAATTCTGGTAAAATCTGCCTGCACTAAAAATGCTTCGTATGGACAATTCCAGTTGGCAGCACTACCATCTAAAATAATCTGAGGCGTGAAGTCGCCACCTATACCATACCCCGGCTGACTTGTTCCATCTATGATCGTTCCCAAATCGGTAATAGCCGGCAAAGAAAAGCCAGTCGTTGCACCAACTAAAATAGTATGCGGTCCTGTGCCAGGAATATTAAACTTAACAATGTTTGATCCTGTAGTTGTGTCGGCACACATCATGGCAGCTGCAAGTGAACCAGGCCCATTTTCGTTGGTATTGGTTACTACAATCTGTCCAATAGAATCTGTACATGCAGAAACACCTGATCCGATAGCACAAAGCGAAAACTCTGAGGAGTTAGATAGGGCATCATTTAACTGTGCCGTCACTTGCTGACCACTTTGTATGGTATCTCCATGTGCAAAAGGAGACGATAAAGACCATATACCACCTGCAGCAGTTGTAGACCCTAAGTAAATAGATCCCTGACAAGGTGCGTTGGAACATGTATTATTACTGTTTAAATACACATCCACTGTTCCGTTTGCGGCAGTACCTTGTATCAAGTTTGACGCAACCAGATTGATGGCAGGAGCTTGAATGCCTGCGTTCACTGTTCCAATATATTTGATACCCGCAGTGGAGTTGCAAAAGAATTTGTTCGTTTTTATTAGGCAAGATTCGGACACATCCTCAATACTGACACCTACCAGATTGTTCGCAATAGAATTTCCATCGTCTACAGAGTTCCCACCAATTACATGATTGTCTCCACCATTTTCTATGAAGATTCCACTGTACTCATTCCCTGGATTCTGCACCTGACCAATACCTATTAAATTACTTTTGATGGAGCTACCATTACAGGCATTTAGGTGAATACCACTTCCTTCATACATTACGCCGTAACCAGGATAGGTGTCCAAAGGATCTCCATTTCCAAAAATTATATTTCCCTTTCCAAAAACTCCTATGCTGAGATCTGTCGCACCATCTGCATAGATTCCGTTATACGGAAAATTGCGAATTTCCAAGCCAAGAATAGTGGTATTATTTGCCTGAACTTCGATTCCATTAATGGGTTTACTCCATGAAATTGCGGCTCCATTCAAAACAATTTTTGGCGAAAAATCCCGGTTGACTCCATGCCCCGGCTGAGTGGATGCGTCGATAGTTGTTCCCCCATCTGTTATAGCTGGCAAAGAATCATTGGTCATGGCTCCTACATCAATGGTATGACCACCTAAGCCAGGAATGTTAAAATAAATTTGATTGGATCCTGTATTAGTATTGGCGCATTCTATGGCTTCGCGCAGCGTTCCAGGACCAGCATCATCTGCGCTGGTCACCCAAAGAATGGAGTTACTTCCACAGGCACCTACCGGAGGAGCAGTGACCACAAACTGCAGTTGCTGACCGGTAGAATCCGCATAATTAGTACCCAGGAGATTAATCGTATAAGTACCGGCCGGTAAAGGCTGGAAACTAAATTGTAAGTTAAAAGGGACCGGGTTAGAATCACACAGCATCGTTTGGGAAGTATCCCAATCCATGTGCAATTCAAAATCAAATCCATATATCCCAAAGTCCAGTGAATCAAGGACACTACAGGAATCACTGGCTGTTCCAAAAATCTGGATACCCACCGGATCAAAGTGCGTAGGGTTGGCAGGAGATATGGCTATACTATCGATTTGGTAAAAAGATTGTGCAACAACCTTATTCATACTTGCCAGGCATAGAAGTCCTGTCAAAGCAAGTAAACTAGAGAATAGTCGACTTTTCATAGTTATGTAGAATTTTGAATCTGTTCGGCAGAAGCGGTTTTTAGGGTAAGCACCTGCCTGGGTCATGAGAAAATATGTTCTGTTCTGGTATTATTAGACTACAAAAGGGCTTGTCAAAAACGTGTTTGACAAATCCATTAGGTTTGTTTGGTAAAGCAATCAGGTAAAACGGCCGGATTTTCTGTTTGATAGATTATTCCGCCTTTAAGCTCAGAGTGGTTCTCAAAATCTCAGAGAAGCAGTCTGTTTCATATTAGTGAATAGACCACTGTCCATGAGTCATTACGAAGTTGTTTAAGGTTATTTCCTACCTGCGGATAAGGCATTGATCCCCAGGCATAGGAAATAACCTTAAACAGCTTCAGTAAAATAACTTCAAAAGTAAAAATACAAAATTTGAGTTAATAATACTGCATCCATCAGCGAATTAACGGTATTTAGGAGATGCAGGTCTGGTTTTTTCATAAAGAAGTTGTTTAAAAACAGGGGGAGCTTCTTCTATTTTCAGCGTAAAGCATTCATCAAAGGTCTGTATATCTTCGAATTATAAAAATTTTCATAACTATTCAGCTGTTGGCTGTTGGCTGTTGGCTTCCTTCCAACGCGATTTACTCGCGATTGAGGGAAGCTAACAGCTAAAAGTAAAGTAACTGAACAGTTACAAATTTTCGAAGAATATACTAATCATTCAATTTCTTTAAAACGGTCTGTGTGTGTGCCACAATACGTATGATGGATTTCTATAATAAAATGGGTTAACAAAGGCTGTTTTAGCCGTTTCAGTGAAAATGTCTGTAAAGCCAACAGCGCCCTGTTTTGATACGGCTCTGATGACGGTTGGGCTAAATGTCTCCGATTATTAAAATAATTCTTTTCACGCCCTTTCAGGAGTCCCAAAAAAACCTTATATTTACAGACTGAAACGTTCTGGTTTCATTCATCTCTGATTGCATTGACTAGACGCTGTAACCTTTTTTCAAGTTCAGCTAGTCAATATCCCTTAGTAAATACGAGTAAATTTAATGCTTTAGATTTATTTAGCCCCCAATAAGCTGAATACCTCTTCCAGACACATGTGTGAATTATTACATGTTTTAAAAGGATAGAACCATGGATTTTACTAAATTTGTAGCCCATTTTACGATAAGCCTTTGCCCTAAATACACACAGTAACGGATCATTATTTTGAACAGTTACTTAAATATCCCAGAACTTTAAAAACGGAATTCCCTTTTCCCATGAAGCATATAACACTTGTAGTTACTTTAACCATTTCCTTTATGTTAGGCCTATTGCTGCATACTGGAAACGAAAAAATTCGAACGGTTCAGCTGGCAACTCCGTCGCTGTACAGTTCACCTCCTCCCTGCAGCCCCGCCTGTGCTTTTCTGGATTCGATGACGCTGATAACCATCTACAATAGTACAGGTGGCTCCGGTTGGACCAATCCCTGGTTTACTTCTGACCCTGTTTGCATGTGGCCCGGCGTTACATTAAACGCCAACGGAAATGTAACTTCACTCGTTTTAAATAATAATGGACTTACTGGAAATATACCCGCCGACATCAGCAACATCGCTGCGACGCTCTCTGTACTGCAAGTTGACAACAATTGTCTGGAAGGCCCCATCACCCCGGAAATTGGGGATTGCCTCAATCTTCAGACTCTTTTTCTCGACAACAATAAACTTACTGGCCCTATCCCTGAGTCCTTTGGTCAACTGACCAGTCTGCTCACACTCTTTTTAGATAACAATCAGTTGACTGGAACGGTCCCGGATACGTTTCTTAATATGAACAATCTGCAAAGTCTGGATATCTTTAACAACTGCTTTGACAGTATTCCGGATTTATCTGCCATGCTCTCGTTACAACCCAATAAATTTCGCGTTCAAAACAATAAACTCACATTTGATGACCTCTTGCCTACCGAAGTCGAAATTGGAACTTTCTATGAACCACAGGATTCTTTTGGTCTTCCCATTACCGTTTGTTTACCTACCGGAGTAGATACCTTTATCGACCTGGGCATCGACGCTGGCCTAACCACCAATACGTACGATTGGTTTACAAATGGATCATCCACTGCAACGACAACAACGAATAAACTTTTCTTCACTCCCATCACCTGGAATGACGCGGGCAGCTATACGGTCAATGTCACCAACTCTATCATGACAGACCTCACATTACATGGTCGTCCTATTATATTAAAAGTAGTTTGCGGACAAAGTGTTGGAAGAATTGAACAAACGCTTTGCAGCGGTAGCGGAGATAATGTTGTGGTTGACGGAGTGGTCTTCGATGAAGACGACCCCTCCGGCATGGTGGATGTAGATGACCTCGACATCTACGGATGTGACTCTATCGTCATTGTAGATCTAACTTACTACACATCCCCTCCCGTGATGATCGACACGGTGCTTTGTCCCGGGGAAAGCATTATTGTCAACGGAACAGAATACGATGAAGATTTACCGTCAGGAACAGAAACCTTAGGTGGAGATGCATTTTATAGTTGTGATTCTTCAGTGATCATCGACATATCCTACTATCCGGAGGCTATTGAAATACTGAACCCGACTATATGTTTGGGTGATTCATTGGAAGTAAACGGCACTTTCTATCACTTCGGCAATCCAACCGGAACAGAAACCTTAGCTGGTGATGCGCAACATGGTTGTGATTCTATTATTGAAATTGATCTGGAGTTCTTTACAGAGGCACTTGCCGTTTTTGACGACGTCTTATGCTCAGGCAATAGCATTACCATTGCAGGTATTCTCTTTGACGAAGACAACCCTTCTGACACGTTGATACTCGAATATATGAGTATGGTCAACGGCTGTGATTCTGTCATTCATGTCGATCTGACTTTTGGTTCGGGTGTCATCATTACTATGGCCGATTTACTTTGCGATGGTGGAAGCATTCAGGTAAACGGAAACACCTACGATCAGGATACTCCATCAGGCACTGAAGAAATTCCAAGTAGTAATGCCTTTGAATGCGACACGACCATCATCATTGACCTTGAGTTTTATGTTCCTGATACTGGATTCTATGACCCTGCTGTTTGTCAGGGTGGAAGTATCACCTTCAATGGAACCGTCTTTGACAATTCAAATCCCGATGGTTTTGAAACAATAGCAAGCGAACTCTATCCGCAATGTGATTCAACGGTATTTGTTGAAGTCGTCTTTTTGTCCGGAGCAAGCTCTACGATTGACACCACGCTTTGTCCCGGAGAATCTATCACCGTCAATGGAACGGAATACGATTCCGGTATGCCATCTGGCTCAGAAACATTCACCGGAATGGGATTCTGCGATTCGGTTGTTTTTGTAAACGTCACTTTCTTTGATGAGGCGATTACGGTCATTGACAGTACTTTATGTCCGGATGGTTTTATCATCGTTGAAGGGACCACTTGCGACATCGGTAATCCTTCAGAAACGTTTGTTTTGAATGGACAAAGTTTCAATGGTTGTGATTCGACTGTCATTGTTGATTTGGAGTTCTTTCCGGATGCAATAAATAACATTGACACTACACTTTGTATTGGCGAGAGTGTCATTATAGAAGGCGTAGCATATGATGAGACGAATATGAGTGGAAGTTTTACGTCTTCTGATCCAGGTTTCCATGGTTGTGATTCGACCATAGTTATCACAGTGGATTTTTTCCCCGTTTCCGAAAATACGATTGAAGAGACCCTGTGTTTTGGCGGAAGCCTAACGATCAACAATACCGATTATGATGCGGACAATCCAACAGATACGATTGTACTTAGTGGCGCCAGTTTCCACGACTGCGATTCGACCATTTATGTATATCTAGATTTCCATCCTGAAGCAACGGGTAGTCTGGACACTACTTTGTGTCCCGGAGAAAGTATCACCATCAACGGTACCATTTACGATGAGACTACTACAGATGGTGTAGAAACACTTTCCATGGGAAGTTTTTATCAATGCGATTCTATACTGACGGTACATGTTGAATTTTTCAATCCTGCTGCCAGTGCTATTGACACCATGCTTTGCTTTGGTGATGAAATTACGATTGGGGGAATGGTATTTAATGCGGCCACTCCTTCCGACATTCTTGTGTTGCCCGCTGCCAGTTACAATAACTGTGATTCTACGATCGTGGTCAATGTTACTTTCTTTCCCGAAGCAACGGCCTTGTTCAATTCAACTTTGTGTTTTGGACAAACACTTGAGGTAAATTTTGTCACTTATACTGAAACAATGCCAAATGGTTTGGATACTATTTTTGGCGGAAGCTTTTATGGTTGTGATTCTATTATAGTGGTTGATTTAACTTACAACAATGCTGTGCAAGTTACGATTGATGATGACCTGTGTTTGGGAGAATTTATTATTGTGAATGGAACGGAGTACAATGAGTTAATGCCGAATGGCACAGAAACCTTTATGGGTGGATCTGTTTCTGGTTGTGACTCGATTGTTGTTATTGACTTACAATATCCGCCGGGGCCAGCTGAAAGTACTATTGATGGCAGCTATTGCGAAGATGTATTTTTTATTGTGAATGGCGAAGTTTATGATTTTGGAAACCCTGTGGGCACAGAAACATTGACTGGTGCCAGTTCATTTGGTTGTGACTCTACGGTCACCATTGATTTGGAATTTTTTGATCCTGCTCTTTATGAGTTGGACACGATGCTTTGTACAGGTAATTTTATCATCGTTGACGGAGTTACTTATGACGAAAGCAATACAGAAGGTTTTGAAACTTTCACGGGAGGTAGTTTCCACGGTTGTGATTCTACGATTCATGTCATCGTCAGCTTTTTTGCAGCAGCGATCAACGACTTTGATCCGACCTGGTGTGAAGGACAGATGATTAACCTTGAAGGAACGGTGTATGATAGTAACAATCCGACCGACACGCTGACCTTGATGGGTCAGAGTTTTCATGGCTGTGATTCGATCATTTATATAAATATTAGTTTCTCTGACGCGGTGGAGGTTGCCCTTGACCCGAAGCTTTGCCCGGGTGGTGAAGTTATTGTGTATGGAACGGTGTATGACGAAGACAATCCGATGGGAAGTGATACGCTTGTTGGTGGTAGTTTTTCAGGATGTGATTCGATTGTGCATGTTGATTTAGATTTTTACGATCTGGTCGATTTGACCTTTGATTTAGAACAGATTTTGTGTCCGGGTGAAGAAGTCATTGTTAATGACATCATTTACGACCAGGATACACCAATGGGAACTGAAACTATTGTCGGTGGAAGTTACTCAGGTTGTGATTCGATTGTAAATATTGATCTGGATTTTCATGATGAAGCAATTTTACTTTATAATGAGACAATCTGTATGACTGATTCGGTAGAGTTGAATGGCGTCATATACAACTTTAATAATCCTACTGGCAATCAAATACTGGAGGATGAAGGTTCATTTGGTTGTGATTCCTTTATTGTGGTAGACCTATCATTCTATCCTCAGGCAGCCAACGTGATTGACACGATGATTTGTGATGGAGGTAGCATAGAAGTTAACGGCGTGGTGTATGACACCCCAGGTATTTACCATGACGTGGAAGAAGGTGCCAGTTATTTAGGTTGTGATTCCATTTTCCAAATTACTTTAAATTTCTTTGATCCAATTGATACCTCAATTACGGCAGAAATTTGCGAAGGCGAAACTTATGAGCTCAATGGCAATTCGTACAATACGTCCGGTATGTATGTTGACGTTTTTGAGGGTGGTAGTTACACCGGTTGTGACAGTACGGTCAATCTAACTTTGGTTGTTCAAACCGCAGAATTACTTGGCCTGGCAGATGCGGGTGCAGATATAGAAATCTGTGAGGAAACTGTTGCCTTAAACGGAAATACTATTGCAGGAACATCTGGTCTTTGGACTAGTATGGATGGCGCGAGCCTTAGCGATCCAAGTCAAGCCAACGGCATGGCTTCTGGTCTGATGGGCGATATGTATTCTTTTGTATGGACACTTTCCACCGGAGCTTGCCTTGATTATGATTCGGATACCGTTACCGTATTTGTGGCGGCTCAACCAGAAGCCATTGATGATGCCTATACAGCTGCATCCGGTGTTACTTATCTGGAGTTGCTGCTAGTGGACAATGATAATTTAAATGGCGTGGTGGACTGGACAGTTGACATCCCCACTCCACCTGCCGGAATTTTTGCTGATTTGGGCAATGGTCTTTTTGGCTTTGAAGCTGATAGTATTTTGCTGGGTACAATGGTGACTTTTGACTACCTGCTTTGCAATGAAAGTTGCTCCGATTGCAGTACAGCTACCGTCACGATTACGTTCGATGAACTTCCACCAGTAGTGCCGCCTGAGAAACCATCTGATAATTTTCCAAATGGAATTACACCTAACGGAGATGGTACCAATGACGTGTTTATCATTCCATTATTGGAAGAAAATTCGGAGGAGTATCTTACGCGTGAGTTAATTGTTTTCAATCGTTGGGGCGATGTTGTCTTTGAGCAAAAGCCTTATGCGAATAATTGGGGTGGTACCAATAAATCTGGTCAGGATTTGCCGGAAGGCACTTATTATTATGTCTTTCGATTGGATTTGAGTAAGGGGATTATTTATAAGGGGGATATTACTATTTTGCGGTAGGTGGAGAAGTCCGAAAGCCTGCCCCGAAATCTCGGGGACGGAAGACCGAAGTTTTCCTTCCAATGCTCCTAAAAGATCGGTAAGTACTATCGTGAAGCACAGGGATTGCCGAGCTGAGACACAAAGAATCAGAGTGCGAATTAGAATGTAAATTTTTCACTCGACTGCTTTAGAGGGAGTATCCTAATTCTTTGCGTCTCAGCTCGGCAATCCCTCCGGTTTGATAAATCAAAGGGAGTGCTTACCGATCTTTTATTCGCGTTAAAATATCTCCGATTATTTAAACAATCTCGTCTCTTCTACTGGCATCTTTTCTCGCGCATGTCAGCCTTACGAACGACGTTCCTCAAAAGGGACGTCGTTCGTCTTTTAGCCCATAATTCTTTGGGCAAATCATAAAATAATTATTTTTTTTATATCTGGCAAGTCCTATAACATAAGTGGGTGGCTGTAGCAGGTTAGTGTTACAAAAGAGGTCATACCTTCAATTTTTCAACAATGCGATGGCATAGGTTTTGAATCTAGCATAAATTGTACGACGTCAGAATCGCTTTTCTAAAAAGTTTTTTTTTGACAAAGAAATACTATTTATAAAACTTAAGTAACTGTTCAAAATAATCAATACGTTTTGACCAATTCCTTAGAAAATCAAATTGGATGTACCACCTATTATCAAAAACGCTACTCGTCTTGCTAACTGTACTATTGCCCTGTATAATGTCGGCTCAAGATAAATATAAGGAATATGCAAAAGCAAATAAAGTTTTTACTTACCAGGGAGGTATTGGTCTTTCCCGTCATTTTGAAGTAATTGAATATGACTACGGCTCCAATTTTGACCTTCGCAGAGAAGTTGAATCAGGAGAGGGTATTGCTATTCATTCAAATTTTATTTACAGGGGTATTGGTGCCCATTTTGAGGCCGACTTTTTCGCTGAAGTCCCAACCGGAGTCAAACGATTTAAGAAATTTGATATTGGTATGATTCTTAAAGCTGGTGGTTTAGATTTAAGCTTTGGCAGTTCTTACAGCAACTATTTTATATACGAAAAATTAACTACGTACAATAGTGGTAGTTATTATTACAGTGATACTGAGACCGAGTACAGAAATGTTCTTGAAAAAGCAAAGGGATTTTTTGTAGGTATCGGTATTTCCATGGGAGCCTTTCGACTTAGTAGTAAGTACACGAGACATAAGATGACTTCGTATTTGTTTGAAGGCACAAAATTGAATGGACTAACTGTTAGCCTGGGAGTTGACATATAATTTTTTCATTACAGTTATTTGTTCAATTCAGATTTCGATATCTATTCATAATTCGTTTTAATCTTTTAAAAATTATTTTCATGAAAACAAATTTCATTTTACAACTTTCGGTTATTGCGCTATACCTCGTTCTTTCCGGTTGCAGTCCAAAGATTTCATATTCTACCGTTGCTTCAGGTTTATTGGCAAGTGAAGCAACAACCATTACTGCTGAAGATGGCAGCTTTGTTATTCAGGCAGGAAAAACATTTAAAACACCTTTTCATAATACTAAACCCTTTTTTGAGACTTCTTCTCAGCCATTGGTTTCTGACGTCTATAAGCTTACTTCGGGCGAGATGAAAGGTTTTCAATGGAAAAGAGTTAAGGTTAAAACACCCTACCACTCAGAAGATTTATATGGGGTCATTTCATTTTCTAACGTACAAAGTGCTTGTCAAAATGAACCAGTTACCAGATCATATCGAATATCTGTACCAGAAGAATATGTACAGTCTGCGCTAGGCGGTAGAGTATCTTGTGTTTATGAATATTATAGTTGTAACGGTGTAGCTAAAATTGCAACCTGGGTTCTTTGGCTTTCTGACACACCATTTTAAATATTACCTATGAAACGATCTATATTTTTATTAGCGGCAGTACTTTGCATTTTATACTTGGCTGTTTCGGGTTGTGTATCAATCAAACCTCCTGAGGGGTCCACTCACCACCTTCAGTATGTTCAATTTATACCCAAGGTCAATAAGAAATCTCTTAAACAATTGGCAATTGAGTTAGACTACCCGTTTTTACTGAGCATAGAGAATAACATTTTTATACTGCCCGAAGCATGTCTTCCAGAACGTGCGCTAAACGGAACATGGCAGGGTAGAAATTTGGCAGGAGGGCGTGACAACAGAAACTTAGGAGGGGGAGACGGTGGTAGAAGACTTGGTGGTAGTGACGACGGCAGAAATCTCGGTGGCGCTGATGACGGCAGAAACCTCGCAGGCGCTGATGATGGCAGAAACCTCGCAGGAGCTGATGATGGCAGAAACCTTGGAGGAGCTGACGATGGCAGAAACCTTGGAGGAGCTGACGATGGCAGAAATCTCGCAGGTGCTGATGATGGCAGAAACCTTGGAGGAGCTGATGATGGCAGAAACCTTGGAGGAGCTGACGACGGCAGAAATCTTGGAGGAGCTGATGACGGCAGAAATCTTGGAGGAGCTGACGACGGCAGAAACCTGGCTGGTGGCTTTTCCGACTGCAAATGCATGTATTATAAAGGAAAAAATTCTGTCGATATACTTGGTATTAATCGCAAATCCAAAATACGTTTTTTTAATGGTTCCTATTTCACAAAAATTAAAAAGGGACGTATTAAAATGAAGTATTTTTAAACGGTTAAACTTCTCCCACCCAAAAAAGAAAACCCTCTCTACCATTATAGAAAGGGTCTGTTCCTAATATCTATGAGAATCTCTAAACTTATTCTTAAAAATAATCGAGCGGCATTTTCTAAGTAGGTTGACATTTTGCTATTGATTGAATAGTAAAACTGTATAAGTGCTCTTGGCTTCGGCTTCGCTGAGCCTTCGCCAAGCTACTTCAATATAGTAACATCTCCCTGATAAGAATTACCAACAGTGAGTGTCATCAAATAATAGTAAGTGCCTTGTGGCAAGTCCTTTCCACTCTTATCCGTTCCACGCCAGTCATTGAGGTATGGCTTGGCACGATACACCACATCTCCCCAGCGATTATAAATCAACAGCTCATTATCCGGATACTTGTCCGGTTCCATTGAAATTTCAGGAATGATAAACACATCGTTCTTACCATCACCATTGGGTGTAATCCCATTCGCTATTTGAGTAATCGTATCTACTACCTCTTCTATGTTTAAAGTGATTAGTGTTGTATCACAAACATCCGGACAAGTTTCGCTGCAAAGCGCATACTCAAATTCCAGTACACCAACATATTCACTTGGGTTAGTCACTTCAAAGACTCCATTTGCTGTTTCGGTAAGCACTACTTCTGTTGGAGCATCGATCAGGGTTACATCCCAGGAAATCATGCTGCTCACATCATCATTGTCGGTAATCAATAATTCCTGCACCGGCAAATCTGCAAAGAAGGTATACATATCTTCCTCAGCAAAAGGTTGACCCTCCACCTGTATCGTCAAGGTATCTGTATCATAATCCGGGCATTCATCAGTAGACAAAGTCCACACAAAAATATGTGCCCCCTCCTCCATATTTTGCACCCAGGTATCCATTGTGTCAGGCATTAAAATAGTCGCTGTACTATTGCTCGTCCACATTCCGGAAGTTCCCATTGGTAAGTTACCCATCAACAAAGTGGAGTCTTCACAAATGTCAAAACCCATTCCCACATCAGGATCGGCCAGGTCTACTCCCCCATCTACAAATACAGAGGCTGTGTCCGAACAGCCGTTGTCTGCACTCTGTGTTATCAATACATAGGTTCCTCCCATATCGACTACTGGCGTTATGGTGTTTTGGCCAGAAACAATATTGCCATCCGAGGTTTCCCAGGAATAAGTTACGTCTGACCCTTGGCCTGAGTTGGAGCCATCCAGCATCAATGGCTGCTCACACTGAAGGGTTGTATCCAATCCGGGATCGGCGAGTGGCGGAATCGTATCCATCGTCACAATCACTGTTCCGGTAGTAATACAACTGTTATCTGTATTTTGAAGCAGCAATACATATACCCCACCTCCATTAACAGTCGGTGTCATTGTCATTGCTCCTGAAGTAATATTTCCATCAAACGTATTCCACTCATAGGTAAACTCCGACCCAGTAGATGAATTACTCGCATCAAGCATAGCTGAGTTTATATTACAATCCAATGTGGGGCCATCCATAATATCTACAATAGGCGGAATGGTATCATAACCAACCATGACGGTAGAAAAACCAGAACAACCATTTGCTGCATTTATAACTTCTAATTGATATGCTCCTCCTTGACCGGCTTCCGCTACCGCAGTATTTTGACCACTTACCAAAATACCATTAGTGGTCGTCCAGACGTAAGAAATATCATCCCCTGAATCGGAGGCACTTCCATCCAACAAGACCAAAAACTGGCTACATTGTAATTCCTGATCATCTCCGGCATCCGCAAATGGCTCCTCCATATCTGAACTGACAACGACATAAGAAGTATCAGAACAGTTAGCCGTATTGGTAACAATCAGACCATAAGTTCCGGCTGCATTAACAGAAGGAGTCAGTGTATTCTGAGTACCTGTAATATTTCCGTCATCTGTAAACCATGTATACGTTACATCTACTTCCGTAGAGCCCGTTCCATCCAGATTAATTTCCGGAAAATAACAATTGATCAACGTATCTGTTCCTGCGAACGACATAGGTAATTCCACATCTTGTGTGACCAGAACACTAGCTGAAGACGAAGGACAACCATTGAGGGTATCCAAAACCATAAGTGTATAAAGTCCAGCCGTATCCACCAAAGGTGTTTGAGTGGAGGCGCCAGAAACTATATTTCCATCGCTGGTTGTCCATGTATAGGTAAGGTTAGGACCTTGAGACGAGCCGCTTGCATCAAGGGTGAGTGACAATTGCTCACAAGTTAGTTCGCCACCTGTACCAGCATCTGCAATTGGTGCCGTGTTATTTAAATCAACAAAAAGACAAGAGGTGTCGGCACACAAACTAGTACCAACGAGTGTCGTAAAACAATAGGTTCCGGAAGCATCAACATCAATAAAAGGGATGAAAGGATCGGTCATAATATTTCCGTCAGGGGTATACCATTCTACAAAAACATCATTGTTGATTGGGTTGGCAGTTCCGTTAAGTGTTATGATCGGGTTGGCACAGGTAAGTACCGTGTCTACCCCTGCGAATGCGATGGAAAACAATGGGTTTGCAATTTCAAATGAATCCGTCGCTACATGTGCAGGAAGAGAAGCATCTGTCACCGTGAGATAATACATCCCGGGAGCAAGGTCGGAAATATCTTCAGTCATAGCTGAAAATCCATTGCCTTGCCAGGTAAAGTCATATGGAGCCAGGCCACCGTTCATGCCAATATCTATGGCTCCTCCTCCATTTCCTCCGCAATTTGCCTGCGTGATGACCGTATCTTGAACTTCCAGTTGTTCGACAATACACATATTGCCTAGCGTAGGATCAATGCCAATATCCATACCCATGGATGCGACTGTAACTACCTCAGTTCCTAATGGCATGTTGGAAAAGTTAAGTACGGAACAAGTATCTGGAGTACCTATTGCGGTAAAGCAAACCTGGAAAAGCGAAGTACCGTTTGGAGCAGTTGCTGCACCAGTATTAAAATCAGCAAGCCAGTTAGCGGTAAGAACACCACTATCGACAAAATTTTCACCATATCCAAAATTAAAAGGGTCGGGTACATCGGTAGCAACAGTAGATACATATTCAAAATGTGTTGAATCCCAGCTAAGAGAGAATTGAAAACTTTCTACTTCTACAAAATCATCAACAGTGATATCTACACAGAATTCTTCACCTTGTATTACACTTGCATTTTCGGTAAAGATAGGCAAAGCGGGCTGAGCGACAATGAAGCTCAAACAACACAAAAACATAAAAGCTAAACTAGTGTTGGTCTTATGGTTCATGGGTGATTTCATTAAGTATTCGTTTTAACTTTTTAAGTAATCGATTAATTACTTAGTACACGGTGTATTAAGTTGCTTTACATGGTGTACTTAGTACAGCAAAAAGTAAGTTAATAGCATTTAGTTAGTAAGTGTTCAGTGAGTATGAAACATTGATTTCATGACTCGATCCGGCAGCAGGACCAAACGAGGTAAAGGAATAACCGAACCCATACCCAATCCTGACGGTGCTGTCAAAACCCATATTTTCACCAATCAATAATCCACCTTCGAGGTGAACCGTTCCGGAGGTAGAGCCACCTGCTCCAACCCAGAAATTACCTGACATTTGATACCTTAGATTAAAATCAATATTTAGTGGGGCATTTGGCGTGTATTTCACCCAAACAGAAGGTTCGAGAAAACCTTCATCGATGTATTTATATAGACCCAGTGTAGCGTAATAGTGCTGTATACGCTTGGTATAAAAATTTCCTGCTTCATCTTCAAATTCCAAATTCAAGCCTACCACCTGAGGAATTGAAACACCACCATAAACATGGCTTTCTTCTAAAAAACCGTCAGAGATAAGTTTATAATAATAAATACCAACGCCTACATCAGGGAATATTTGAGATTGGTCATCGTTTGCCAAAATATCTCCCGGATCACGTAGATATATTTCAGTAACGTTTACTCTATACTGCACCGCACCTGCGCTTATTCCTATAGATAAGCCTCCATCCCAGGGATCATTGGTGATAATACCTGCCACCCGACCATATAGGCCAGTAAAACCTGTTGGCCCCGTTTGATCATTCATGAGATGCCCACCTACAGCCAGGCCGAAAGATCCCATTTCTGTAAAAAGGTATTCGCCACGTATTGTCTGTGTACTGGGACCAGAATCTAGACCAACCCACTGCCTTCTGTACGAAGCACCAAATGATAAATTATTTTCATAAAGAAGATAATCATGGCTGAAAGCGGCCGGATTAAGCACAGAGGTATTTTCACGATATTGTGTGAAGAGGGGTAACTGTTGCGCGTTTGAGGTCAGAGTGGTGATGGCTATTAAGCCAACAACCAGTAGGATTAACCTTTTCATGGGACAAATTTTTGATTAAGGACAAGGTCAACATCTAAGTCAAACCAGTAATATCGGGCTTGATTTGGATGATGATTTCAAATCAGTCTGCAAAATTATAAAAAATTGTAATACCAACGTGTAGAGAGGCCACTTTAATAAGTAGCTTTCTTTAATATTATAATTATTCAACTACTATTGACTGTTAACTTTTAACGGTTGACTTCCCTATAAAGTTTACGTTAAAGGGAAGTCAACGGTCAACAGCTAATAGTCAACAGTTGAAAAATCACAATTTTTCTTTAAATTCCTCACGTTTTACGGCTAAAATCATGGAGGGCAATCAGGTTGTTGCTACGTGCAACAGCACAAAGATAAGTTAATTTTTCAAAATACGATATAACCTATTTGGTATAATTGGTTTATTTGTTAATTCATTGATAGGTTGTAGCTGTTTAGACCACTGCATTGCCTGAACAGTTACGACAAGTTATCATAAAAAAAGCAGTCCCGATTTTATCGGGACTGCTTCAAAAAACTCTTATAATTGACTAACAAAAAAAGAGCCTCATAGTATGTGTTCGAAAAATTTTTATTTCATTTATCGCTGAATCTGAATATATCCAGAGTAAGAATTACCCTGCCCGTCCTCAAAAACATAGAAGTAAGTACCGTCTGGTAAATTCGCTGTGTCTTTATTAAAGGTACCTGACCAATCGTTTTTATAATCTTCTGAATAGAATACCTGATTGCCCCAACGGTTGAAGATCGATAATGTATGACCCGGGTAGTTCCCAATACCTTCAATCATGAAGAAATCATTAACGCCGTCTCCATTTGGTGAGAAACCACTCACAAAACCAAGGTCGCTACACAAAACATACACACTTACCGTGGACGTATCACAGCCTGCTGCATTACAAATTGAGTACGTTATTACATCAGGGACTGTTGAGTTACAATATCCTGAATTAGGTGTATACTCAAGGGTTCCATTGACATAGTCTACTATGATGGCACCATTAGTCGGCTGATTCAATATTATAAACGTATCAATTCCCAACACACCTCCTACATCATTGTTGGTAACCGTTACATCTACTGCCACTCCAGTCGTTGTAGTATCTACATCAGGCCAGGCAGTTGGGAGTAGAGAACCATCACCCACGACTACTGTTACCCAGGTGGTATCACAGAAGCCAAGGTCATCACAGATTTCAATACAGGCGCTGTCCACCCCTACTTCGATTCCTGTTGCTGTCAAACAATAGCTTCCTGCTAAAAAGTCGAAGACAACATATTCGCCGGAAGACTCCTCACAGAAATTAACCATTCCGCCAGCAAGTCCAGGTAATTCATCTAAATCAAAACACAAGGTGTCTATTTCTCCAACTTCAATCGTATCAGTATAAACAGCCGGGTCAATACAAGCTACTAGTACATCTACTGTATCCGTACAGCCAGTTACCTGGTTCACAAAAACCAGCTCATGACTTCCTACACTCATCCCAAATGTACTATTACTCGCATTTAGTTCGTGTTCGACTGGAAGTGTTACAGAAGTATTACTCGAAATATGTGTAATCTCTAATGCCCCGTAGATGTTCTCCACAGCAGGACCCCGGATGTTAGAATTTGTTACGTCATTTGACCAGGATGCTAATGGATCCCAGGTATTCAATGAATCTACCAGATCCGCCACATTGTCGAATTGGCCACTAAACATCTGGCCGTTTAAAGTCCATGAGTCTAACAGGTAAGGTCCGAAGTTACCTCCTCCTGTCAGGAAGGAATAGTCATACACCACTAAACTATCAAATTCGCAACCTCCTGTCGTTCCTGTAAACAATGACCCATTGTCAAAAATCATATAGTCTCCCAATTCTTCAGGGCTCACCTCAACACACAGCGCCGCTTCACCTACACATCCTGGTAATGCCAGTGGGACAAAGTCGTCAGCTATAAAATCACAAGCATCAAGAGCAGGAGGACAGGCAACTGTAACAGCGCTTGAATCCAGACAACCTGTTAAGTTCTCAAGAATCGTAATCATATAACTTCCGGTATCTAAAGCAATGGCTGTACTAGATGGGAACAGTTGAATGTTCGGCTCAGCATTCGCGACATTCATACCTCCTGAAGAAACCAGTATGGAGCTATAAGTACTGGTGTTATTTCCACCTACAATCAACAGACCACTAAGTGACCAGCTACCCGCAGGATTCCATACATTCATAGAATCAACCAATTCCTGCGCATTGGCAAAACTGATGGCAGAATAAGTTGTACCATCGACCGTCCAACTATCCAATACATAAGTACCTGGGTTGCTAAAACCAATGGTAAGGTAAGTCGTCAATGTATCATTATTACAGCCGAGGAAAGATCCGTTATGAAGCTGACCATTGACCGTAACCGTATAGTTGGTAATATCATTTGGATTAATAGCCATACAGAAATTGGCAGTTGCATCACAATCACTTACCGTAAGTGCCATCATATCGTCGACAATATCATCACAGTCTATACAATCAACCTGAACCATTGCGGTATCAACACAACCTGTCAAAGTATCTGTAAAAATTAATTCGTGCGCACCAGGATCTAAGAAAACAGCAGCGCTCGAAGGAACCAATTGAATATTAGGATTCAGAATAGACACAACTGTTCCGAATTGAGAAACAACTATATTTCCATACGTATTCAAATAGTTTCCACCTTCAATATTAAAACCATTTATTGACCAGTTTCCAGAAGCATCCCAGGTATTCATAGAATCCAATAAGGCTGGAATATCCTGAAAAATACCTCCGTAATCAAACCCATTCACTGTCCAGTTATCCACTTCATAAGGTCCGCTGGTTCCGTTGCCAGGAATCGACACGTAATTATACAGAATGATAGTATCATTATCACATCCTCCAAACAAACCAGTAAACGGAGATCCATTATCTGAAATCGAGTAGTTAAATATCTCACTCAAAATAATCGGTGTACAGAAGCTGGCCGTTTCCCCACAATTATCTGCTTCAATGGTATAGGGTCCGGCAAACACATCATTACATCCGGGACAATTCACCATAATGTCAATGGTATCTCTACAACCTATTGCCGTTTCATTTATGACAAACTCGTGGTGACCTGAGGCTATATTAATTGATATACCATTTGGTACCAAACTCAACGTCAACGGAATCGTAGCTGGAGTACCTGAGCCCATTTGAGTCACATCAATATCGGTATACGTATTAGAACTACCTCCACGAATAGAGGAACTTCCTACATCTATCATCCAGTTGCCCGCAGGGTCCCAAACATTCATAGAGTCTGTCAATCCCTGCATGTCTTGCACAAGGCCACTGAAGGGTGTTCCACCTACTGCCCATAGGTCAATCATATAAGGTCCGGCTGATCCACTTCCCGGTATAGAGCTATAGGTATAAACATACGTCGTATCAAAATCACAGCCTTGTATGCCTCCTGAGTATTGATTGCCGTCAAGCTGGAAGTTGTAAAGATTTACATCCGCAATTGGAATATCCAGACAGAAATCGGCAGCTAAAGTACAGTCTGCTAAATCAGCAGTTAATATACTTGGAGCTACAATATTACCGCAACCTGCTTCTATTGTAATAATAAGTATGGTCGTATCGCAATTCCCTACTGCGTCGCAGATCGCTACACAGGCAGTATCCTGACCCGTATAACCTGACGCCGGAACGTAGGTAACACACTCACTTGGTGAGTTCAACACTAGTACTCCATTTGCAGGAAAATTACAAGTAACCGTCATATCAACCGGTGCTCCTAACTCCGTTAAATCAACACATATATTTGGAACCGAAGTTTCAAACGGTGTCGTGTAATAAAGCGTATCAATGGTCAGGGTTGGTGGTATCACTATTGTAATTACCGCACCATCGTGGTCATCATCATCTCCTGGATTATCCGGGGCATCATTGTACTCATTATCAATATTCAGATCATTTGTACTATCGGTATCGGTAACCGAATCTTCGTCCGTTGGACCAGCATTCGTGTTATCGGTATCATCATCATAAGCACTAATTTCTACGGCATTGTTCGTACTCGTAAGTGTAGTTCCACAATCAACCACTAAGGCTATATCCACAGAGATAGAATCACCTCCGGCAAGTGGTCCTGCCATTACATAGGTTGGTAGTCCTGAGACCATGGCCCAACCTGCGTTTGTCGCAATGGTCGGATCGAATGTCATTCCCGTAGGAGTGTAATTCGAAAGTGCTATATTATAAGCTGCTATATTACCCTGATTGTAAACCCATATTGTGTAGGTAACTGTGTCACAGGGTCCAACCGGATTGGCTGGAGCTGCCATAGTCAAGGCTAAATCAAATCCTTGATTCACTGCTGTGGTGGCGCCATCATGGTCATCATCATCTGCAGGGTCATCAGGATTGTTATTTATTTCATCATCAATGTTTTGATCGTTGGTACCATCTGCATCTGTTACAGAATCAGCATCTGTTGGACCAGCATTGGTATTATCGGTATCATTGTCTGCTCCAGAAATTTCTGCAGCGTTTGTGATCGCCATACCAGCGTAAGCGCAATCTAGTATCAAGCTAATAGAAACGGAATCAGAACTTCCAGCCGCGATTGGACCAGCTACTGTTATTGTTGGTTCGCCAGCAACTAAAGCCCAACCCGCATTCGCAGGAAGTGTTGCATCGAAGATCATCCCTGCTGGTAAATAATCAGTTACCATTACATTATATGCTGGCATTGTTCCCTGATTGTAAATAATCATGGTGTATGAAACCGTATCACAAGGATTTATAGAACCTGTCGGGTTTTGCATAAGCATTGCTAAATCAAAAATTTGATTTATTGCAATCAATGCACCATCATGATCATCGTCATCTGCCGGGTTGTCAGGATTGTCGTTAATTTCATCATCTATATTGAAATCATTGGTCGGATCCAAATCTGTTACAGAATCTTCGTCCGTTGGTCCTGCATTCGTGCCATCAGTATCATCATCATAGCCGATAATTTCAGCTACATTATTGGTACTGCTTCCTGTAAAGTTACAGTCAACCACTAATGCAATCGAGATCATGCTTGAGTCACCTGCTGCTATCGGTCCGGCAATTGACTGAACCGGAGTCCCTCCTGCCAGAGTCCATTGTACGTTAGCAGCAATACTAGCATCAAAACTCATTCCTGCTCCAACATAATTGGCAACTGAAATACTGTAGGCATCATCTGATCCCTGATTGTAAACCCATATATCATAAATCACCGTATCACATGGATTAACCGGATTCACAGGTGTAGGCATCAGAAGCGCAAGGTCAAAAGATGATGACTGAGTTACTGCAATGGATGCGCCATCGTGGTCGTCATCATCTGCAGGGTTGTCAGGATTATCATTTATTTCGTTGTCTATATTTAGATCATTGGTTCCATCTGTATCGGTAACAGAATCTTCATCGACAGGACCGGCATTTGTTCCGTCCGTATCATCATCATAACCACTTAATTCTGCTGTGTTGTCAATACTTGTTCCTGCGAAAGCACAATCAACCATTAAAGCAATGGTAACTGAAGCGGAATCACCTGGAGCAATTGGACCTGCGATTGTTGCTGTTGGATTCCCTCCAACTAAAGTCCAGGCAGCATTACCTGCAATGGTTCCGTCAAAGTTCATTCCTGTCGCCAGGTAATTCGTAACGTCTACATTGAAAGCAGGTGAATTTCCCTGATTGTGAATCCATGAAGTATACGTAAGTGTATCACAAGGTGCAACCGGATCTGAATCGGCATTCATAGCAAATGCAAGATCGAATACTGAATTTATAAAAATAAGACTACCGTCATGATCATCATCATCTGCAGGATTGTCCGGAGTGTCGTTAATTTCATCATCGATACTAAGATCGTTGGTATCATCTGAATCGGTTACCGAATCTTCATCCGTTGGAGCAGTATTCATATCGTCTGTATCATCATCAGAAGAACTAATTTCTGTAAAACTGTTTATACTAGCTCCACTGTAAAAGTTATTGACAATCATTGCTAAATCAATCGAAATAGAATCACCTGCAGCCAATGGACCAACAAGTGTATCTGTTGGATTGCCTCCTACTAATTGCCAACTTAAATTAGTTGCAATAGTATTATCGAAAGCCATATCAGATGACGCATAATGTGTCAACACGATATCGTATGATGGCATATTTCCCTGATTGTAAACCCACATCGTGTAGGTTACCGTATCTCCGGGATCAACGTTTGTAGTTTGGCCGGCAGCCAAAACCATTTTAAGAGCAAGATCATAATCCGGACAAAAAGTCGAGTTTACAACAAGGCTATCAATCACGCTACAAGTTGACACTGAAGTTGGATTCACTCTTACAAAATATTGAGTAGTATCCGTTGGGAAAACGAAAGTGGTTGCCAAAGCATTTGTTTCTGCGAGGGCATCCGCATAAGTTGGGTAGTAAGCATAAGTAACAGGCAAGCCTGTTGTTTCAGAAACGTTGGTTGCAAGATTCGTCGTGTCTCCTGAGCAAATATCAATGTCAGTAGTCAATAAAATTGGAAGCGGATCGACGTTTATCATCAAACTGTCGATAGCACTACAGTTTGGAGAAGCCATGGCATTGGCTCTAATGTAATATTCTGTTGTATCTGTTGGAAATACAGAAGCTGAAGCTAGTGCATTTGTTTCTGCAACTGCATCAGCGTAAGTTGTATAATAAGATAAGGTATGTGGAATCGAAGTTGTTTCCGATACACCCACATTAATGTTTATGGTGTCCCCATTACAGATGGTTAAATCGTTTGTCAATAAATTTGGTAAAGGGTTTACCTGGACGATAAGGCTGTCAATATCAAAGCAAGTTATATCCGTCGCATTTTTTCTGACATAATATGGTGTGGTGTCCGTCGGAGCAACTAAGGCTGCAATTGCATTTGTTTCCGCATTTGCATCCGCTAATGAAATATAAAAACTTAATGTTCCTGTGATTGCCTGCGTGTCGGTAACAAGCGTGGTCATATCAACAGAACTACCGTTACAAATCGTTGTATCTGCCGTTACTAATTCCGGATTAGTACAAGGTGGAAAAAATCCGACATCAAACCCGTGATAATTTGAACCATTGTTTCCGGTGGTAAAAGCAAAAGTTGGGTAACCATCAATAGCCGGGTTGACACCACTGGCTATTGTAAAGTCAGAATCGTTTTTATCTACGTTTGCTCCCATCCCTGTGTTAGGTAATGTCAGAGAAAGGCTGTCATTTAATGTGCTGGTAAGTAAGTCAAAATCTCCACTTCCTATGACCAGATAGTAATCGGTAAAGGCCATCAACGTATCTGAGAAAGAGAAGAAACCGGTCGCATCTGTACTGTCGACCCAAAGTAAATTTCCGCTAACATCATATAAGCTTACATCTATGTTTGGAATACCTGCTTCGTCTGGATCCTGAATACCATCATTATTCGTATCGTTCCAAATAAAACTATAAATTTCAATGGGCGGCGTTTCGCAAAGTAGTTCGAGGTCACCGACACCACCACCTTTTACGGCAAATCCATTTCCGTTAGGAAAAGATGAACCAGGTGTCTCATATAATTGATACCCCATAGTAGTATCAGAAGAACCAGTTGTCGTATTAAATCGACGAACACCGCCTGAGTTGAAGCTTACCGGGTTAATCGTAGTCAGCATTACTTCACCTGTTCCGGATAAAACGGCTGCTGCTCCCAAGATAATTTCACTGTGTTCAGTACCGATAGAATCACCACAGAAGAATTCACCTCCGCCGATTCCCTGACCGTTGGCACCACAGCCATCTCCACCAGGAATGATTCCTCCTGATTCCACCGAGTAGTTTGTTCCGTTATAGTAAGCACGTAAAACATCGCCACCGTTGATGACACTTTCAGAACCTGTGTCAGCAGAGTCACGCTGTAAAGTAAATTTCTGGAAAGTGTATCGATCTGCAAAAACAAGGATCATCTTCAGGTCGGAATCAAATTCAATGTCGGTAAACATAGGTGTTGGCCGACAAGTAGTAAAAGGAGAATCGTAATTTCCGATCCAGGGAGACCAGGTCGTACAGATATTATCCTGTGCACCACCCTTTGTGTAATCGAGTGAAAATTCATTTATTGTTTCAGCCCAGGTTCCTGCTGTTAAATCATATTCGTATACGATAGCTGTCAGGTCGGCAGAAGTACCACCATTCTCAGCCGTACAAACGGCACCTACGTATAATTTTCCTCTGCGATATTTTAGTGCAAATGGCCTGCTTTCTCCATTATTGCAAGCCAAAGCTGGTAAAGCAGGTAAGCTATCAATCTGTGCTGCACCAGGAATTGTTCCGTTAAGGTTAAATGTGGTAAGGTCAACCGTTACCACTTTTTTAGACTTTAGGTTTACAACAAACAAGGTATTTCCATCATCAGAAATTTCCAGGTCACCAAGTCCTAATTTACCGGCTGCGTCAAACATCAATGAGTCAGTGTTCGGCAAATCATAATCTGTACTTAAAGATCTGGAAGGTTCCGTTCCTACATCTACCCCCAACAAAGATAAATCTATAAAAGAAGAAGGTGCTGGAGTACCCGTTGAATAATCAACGCGATAAAGTCCACCAATTCCATTTGGGCCTAAGCCAACATGTCGTTTCATTATTGAAGCAAAAAAAGCATTTTCTGTTCTTCTGCTATAAGCAACACCCCATATGCCACCTACTTCCGACATTATTGCATCGTGATATGGAGCGATGGTATCATTGAGCCAATCGTATTGAAATGAAACGACCGCATCAATAGGTGCGGTACTACCTCCTGCAAGTGGATCACCGCTGACGTAACAGGTCGTTACCACATCCGGTGTCATATTACAATATTCGTCTGGATAATAAAGGCCAAGGTTTGCTGCACAATCTGTGGCAGTATAAATCTGCACATCCGTATTAGCAGTTGCTAATGCGTTTGGCGCAGGTTCCAACCAGGAATCCATCCAGGAGAACTCGACTCTAACCGGATAAGCAGCTGGTGTTATATTCCAGATTCCGAATGCATCGGTTGTATCGAAAAGGATCGTTCCGCCTGGATCAATCACAGCGACCTGAACCCCGGCGATACCGGATTCATTGACGTCATTTACCCCATAAGTATTAGCGGTAGATGCGTTGGCAGCTGGTAGTTCCAGAAAAACCACACCTCCAATATCTCCGGGAAGACATTGTGTATGACCTTTGCTTGAAAAGAAAAAGCTAAAGATTAACACCAAACAAATGGTATAATTAATCGACTGAAAAGTGCGAGGTTGTTGCTTGCCCATGAGTACTTCTTTGTTCTACAATTATTTGAGTTTCTGGCATTGACAAAATTTTTCTAAAAAATATTAGAAAAATCTGCTTATGCGCAGTTGAATTGGCTATGTACTCTTTCATGGTGGTATTAAAAATGGCTTCGAAAGGCCCTGCCTTTAATAAAACACTGACAATCAGCGTTTTACTATTTTTTATGTATTTTTTCTATGAGGCTTTTTAAAGCATACATATAATTTTCAAAATCTATACCAATAATGGAAAAACTCTGTTGCATGAGGGCGAAGCGCAGTTTTCTGGCTACTTTTGTCACTTCATTCTGGACTTAAATTAATGGAATTGTATTGTATTGTGCGCGAGAACATTTGGAACCTGTTGGCGACAATAGCGATTTATTAATGACAAAATTTGTACCCTGGTAAAAATTGAACTATATATGGCTCTTCTAAAACGCACAACACCCCAAGCACTAACAGTACTTGAGGTGTTGTATTGGAGCTGTTTCATCTGATTTCTTCAGACCATCAGCGTACTGCTCATTATCTTCGGTTCTGAACATCTACCCCCGGCTCATCAAATCGGGTAATTCTAACCTCCGTTCTTCGATTCTGCTGATGCTCCTGCTCTGAGCATTTAACACCATCTGCACATTTATTTTTTAATGATGTCTCTCCAAATCCTTTAGCAGTAATCCGACTGGCATCAATACCTCTGGATATAATATGCTTACGGGCTGATTTAGCTCTGTTGTTTGACAGATTTTTGTTGTAAGCATTATTTCCTCTTGCATCCGTATGTGACTCCAATGAGATCGACATAGAAGGATAGGTCTGCATGAGCTTGACGACGCGCTCTAAGTCTGTGCTGGCATCTGCTCTGATATTAAATTTATCAAAATCGTAGTAGACATCATTGAGGGTAATTAACTGGCCTTCTTCAAAGTTGGCATTTGGATTACCCAGAAAGTGTTCGTTTAGATTTGCGCCATTCAATTGATTGGCTGGTACGTAAGTCGTAACCGGCTGTACTGTTGTAACCGGCTGATAAGTGATCACCGTTTCGTAGGTTACCACAGGTACCATGGCCACAGGTGGCGGTGGTGGTGGCGCAGGTGTGGTTGAAGGTTCAGAAGTAACCACCGTTGTTTTTCTGGTTCCTAATTCCAAAAGAGCGGTCAATGACTCGTTTGCATCACATTCTATTTCAACGGTGTTGATGAATTCATAATCTTCATCGAAGCCAGATTTAGTTGCTCTGATTCGGTATTCACAACCACATTTCAGGCAGTAGTCAAAGGCACCATCTTCGCCCGTTATGGTTTCGGTTTCCTCGCCGGTGCATTTGTCCAGTATTTTTACTTTTGCGTTTGGCATAGCCATGTTGTAGTCTTTGTTTTTCACAACACCGTTTAGCGCCATACAGTTTCGTTTAGCTATGGGGATACAATATTCGTTGTTTTCCCAAAGTTCCATGGAGTTGACTGTTATGTTTTTTGTAATGAAGCCATTCTTTTCTACTACGACATCGTATTGTTTATTTCGTTGCACTTTAGCGTAGCTAAAAATTCCTTTGTCGTTGGTCCAGAAATTTTTGATAGAAGCATTCTCCTCACCGCCTGGTTTAGTGATTCCTAAAACATACTCTTTGTTGTTTTCATTTAATGGCTTTAATGTCAGGATCATGTCTCCATTATTGGTTCCAGTTGAGTCATCCATCGCTCTTTCTGTTACGATGACGGATGCTTTTTCAACTCGTTTGTCCGTTCCTTCTTCGTAGACACAGATGCTGCGGTTTGCAAAAGCAGCTTCACTATCTGGTGTTCCGGTTTTATATTTCCAACTGTAGATGTCGTCTTTTCCAGCTCCGCCCTTACGGGAAGAAGAAAGGTAACCCATCGTTTGTTCTTTATTGATGTAAAAACCAAAATCGTCTTTTTTAGAGTTAAAAGGTTTGCCCATATTTTCGCGATAAACCCAGGAGTCTTCATCATCAGGGTTTGCTTTGGTTGCTTTGTATATATCTAAACCTCCAAGGCCACTGTGGCCGTTTGACGAGTAATACAAATCACCTGTTTCTGATACAAAAGGGAATATTTCATTTCCGGAACTGTTGACCGTTGGCCCTAAATTTTTAGGCATTCCCCAATCACCTCCTTCAAAATTTGAAACATAAATATCCATTCCTCCATAACCTCCCGGACGATTAGAGGTGAAGTACAAGGTTCGACCATCTGAAGTCAAAGAAGGATGACAAGTGGAGAATTCATTGCTATTGAATGGCAACTCTTCTGAGCTTGCCCAGTATTCATCGTCTGAGTCAGCGCTATAGATTTTCAAGTCAATCAAATCGTTATTGCTTTTCCCTTTGAGATTGTTTCGGGTAAATACCATAACAGATTGAGCTTCATTAAAGGAGGCCGTTCCATCGTGATACTTTCCATTCACATCACCGATAAAAGGGACTGGTTTTGTGAACGATCCGTTTTCATTCATTTCAGTGTAAAACAAGTCGGTATAGTTATCATTGGTCCATTTGTCTGTATTTTTTGTCATCTGATCACGGCCTCGGGTAGAGGTGAATACCAATCCATCGTTGAATGGTATGGGTGAAAAATCCAGGTGCTTTGTATTAATCGGCTCTACGTTGTAGATTTCTACATCGGTGTGATCAACAAAAGCTGACTCTTCGCAGTTCACGTTAAAGGTTCTGTTTTTAAGGTCTTTTTTACTGGCAACTTCTTTGTATTCATTATACCAACGAACAGCATCTTCGCATTTACCGTTACTTTGTAATACCTGCGCATAATGCAATAAGTGTTTTGGTTTGTCCGTGTTGTTGATAAATTTTGCATACCAGTACTCGGCCTCTTCTGTGTTGTGATTTAGCCGGTGACTGTTGGCGATACGCGACAATACCTTTTCACTTTTCTTCTCTCTTCTGCTGAGTGATTGATAGGCACGCAATGAAGCCTGAAAGCCAAGATCCCGATAAAGCTTATCTGCTTTTTTCTTTTCTTTGGTGCCCTCTGGCTTTAATTTTCTATCTTCATTTTCTAATCCCATAATCTCACCATTTCCCTGCCTTGATGGATTCGCTAATGTATCAGCATTCGTGTTAAAACCAGTCGGTGTTACTGCATTACTAGCGGTTACTTCCTCCCCATTTTGCGCTATCAAAAGCTGGGTTGATAAAGCCAGAAAGCATACTACAACTAAATATTTTATCTTTTCCATGTCCTTTTTTTAAAATTCAAAACATTAATGAGATCCACTAAACCCTGCCATTGAATTAGTCTAAAAATATCTGATATTTTTCAAGCGACTACCATTATGCAGAAAAACGTATTCTAACATCAATTCAAAACTTCCCGGAGAATAATTACTCAATTCAGTAATCGTAACGTCCACTCCTACTGCTGCTTTCAGTTGCTGATTCAATTGATACTGCAAAATAAAATCGAAGGAATCACCCAAGCGATAACTCGCTCCAACCCACAATGTTTTCATGAAAACGAAACTTGCATTCAAATCTGCTTCAAATGGAGACTTTGGATTGACCGTAATCAAAGCTGCTGGATGAAACTCTACATTTTTGCTCATTCGCATGATCAAACCACCCATCAAATAATAACTTCGCAGTGTGTTTATTCCTACGTAATCAGCTGCCTCATCATCATAAATTGAAGTCTTCAAGATTCTTGGTATTGAAATACCAACATAATAAGAAGGGTTTGCATAGTAAGCTCCTAATCCAAAATTAGGATTGATCTTAGTCGTTTCGGTTTGTGGCAACATACTATCTCCCTGATCTAAAGGATCCGCCTTATTCCAATCTATTCGTCCATAGTCCATTTGTCCCTGAACACCAATACTAAGTGTTGACTCATCATTAACTTTAATTCGATAAGCGTAGGAAAGATCAATCAAGGTCGTACTTACCATTCCAATTTTATCCGCAACCACTGAGAGCCCTAATCCACATCGCTTGTTAAAAAATGGCGAATGGCCTGCAAAGGTAAAGGTCTTCGGAGCTCCGTTTATTCCTTGCCATTGATTACGATAATGACCAGTGAAGGTCAGCACTTCGTTTCCTCCTGCGTAAGCCGGATTAATACTCAATCGATTGAACATAAACATTGAGTAGTGCGGATCACTCTGTGCTTGTGCATCAACTACAAAAAACAGTACTGCAATTACAATTAGTAGCTTTTTCATATTTTACTTTTTTTATGAATCGTTTTTAGTATTCTGTGTCTCAATTTATGAGATCAAGTTGGATGTCAGATGCTAGTCACGGCCAGCAAAGCTGGCATGACGGATATTGGTGCTCGTCAATCGTTGAACCCGTCTGGCGAAGCGCCAGCCCGTCAGGCTCCGTCCGCATCATGCGGGCTCACCGGTAAACGAGCACCAACATCCGGCACGCTCCGCCTTGCGGAGTCGTGACTAACATCCAACATTCAACTAGTTCCGTTGAATAGTTGCAAATGGTTTTAAACCATCTACCTTAGACTGCAAAACACATTCCAAATAAATATATACATCTTAGCCGGCAAGCTTGCTTTTTCCACAAGCCTGCCAGCTATTTTTCATTATCGTATAATCGTAAAGTATCCTTGTAGCGTTTCGCCATTTGGCTCCAACTCTATTAGATAGAAGTAGGTTCCAGGAGGCAGTAATTCACCTTGATAAGTTCCTTCCCAGTCGTTATTGTAAGGACCTTCATGGTACACTTTATCTCCCCAACGGTTGTAGACTCTAATCTGATTATCCGGATAGCCATCCAAACATGGAATCACAAACGCATCGTTCATTCCATCATTATTCGGAGTCACAATATTAGGTACCCAGCAATCTCCATTTACATTCGTTCCTGCAATATTGAATCGAACCACTGCTGTATCACATTGCGATGGACAGTTTATATTACACAACTCGTAGATGAACTCATCCGCACCAAAGTAGTTGTTGTTAGGTTGGTAATTAAAGATTCCATCTTCAATACCTCCTTGCAATTCACCATTCCGCGGACCTTCTACCAATCGGATTTCCCATTCCTCTACATTACCAATAAAGTCATTGGCCAAAAAGTCTTCAGAGTACACCGTATCCGCAAGGAAGATGTTGTATTCTTCCGCATTTGCAATTGGAGTATCTTCCAGGAAGACCGTCATGGTATCTGTTGAGTAATTCTCACAAGGGCCATCTGATAAAGTCCAGACAAACATATTGAGACCACTTGTCAGATCATCTACTATGGCTACCGCTTCATATGGGTCAACGATCGTTGCACCTGTTGGTGAAGTCCAGATACCTTCTCCAATACTTGGCTCCGTTGCCGAAATGTCGAATGATATTTCGCCACAGCTAAAGACCTCATGTTCTAAAACATGTGCACTTAGTAGCGGCGCTTCATAAACGGTAACCGTTACTTCATCCGCTTCAAAGCCTTCACAAACACCTTGTGATAAGGTCCAGGTAAACAAGTAAGTATTACCAGGGTTCAATCCGGTGACCTCAGAGTTAGGATTCGTTGGATCAACAATTTCGATACCCAAACTTGCTTGTACCAAAGATTGAGTCCAGACTCCTGTTGCATTTGTTGGTGGCAATGCACTTAAGAAATTCGCATGCTCACCACACAAATTAAAGTCCACACCTGCAAAGGCTACATCTGTTGGTATCAATGACACGGTCACGACTACGGTATCTGTGTCGTAGTTTTCACAGGCACCATTCGACAAGCTCCAAACGAAGATATTATCTCCTTCCTGCAGGTCGGTTACTTCTGTATCAGATAGATCTGGATTAGAAACAGTAGCACCTGTCAGAGTGGTCCAGATTCCAGTCCCCGTTGTTGGTGGCACTGCATCCAAATTCACGACTGTACTCGCACAAATCGCCAGGTCTTGACCAGCATCTGCTTCGTTAATCGGAACCGCATCTACTTCCAGCATCGTTAACTGTGAGGCTGGAGCTGAACAATCGTTGACCGACATCACCACATAGTAAGTACCATCATTATTTATTGTAGCTCCGTTGA
>Ga0209187_1001057_pt1 | contig 36094 bp, 30 predicted proteins | sample BantaG_FD_187430 | JGI IMG/M metagenome (GOLD analysis project Ga0209187, IMG submission 187430) | Marine algal microbial communities from Bantry Bay, Ireland - BantryBay_4 metaG (SPAdes) (version 2) | ecosystem: Host-associated > Algae > Red algae > Unclassified | place: Bantry Bay, Ireland...
AGTGTAACTGAAAAAACATAAACTACTAAATTTTCCAAATTCCGTACTTAAATCTTGATTAAAAATCCCAATTAATAAATTTTAGGGAAAGGATTCTTCGATTTTATTTTTTGGATTAAATACTAACAATCAAATATCGACATTGTCGATATTTCCATTATATCTTACAATATAATTTAATTTTTAAAAGTATTCAAAACACTTACTATTTTTTATCTATTTGGTGCACATTCTAGTTTAAGTTTATAACACAAAAAATAAAACTTTAAACACTTTAAACTTCCATAAAATATTGTAAATTTGCTCGCGTTTAACAACGCATAATGGCAACTACCACAAAATACATATTTGTAACTGGAGGAGTAACATCATCACTTGGGAAAGGCATTATTGCTGCTTCTTTGGCAAAGCTTCTTCAAGCTCAAGGTTACAGCACTGCAATTCAAAAATTAGATCCCTACATTAACGTAGATCCTGGTACCTTAAATCCTTATGAGCATGGCGAGTGTTATGTTACAGACGATGGTGCAGAAACAGATTTAGATTTAGGACACTACGAGCGTTTTTTAAATGTACCTACAAGTCAAGCAAATAATGTTACCACCGGACGTATTTATCAAAGTGTTATAGAAAAAGAACGTCGTGGAGAGTTTTTAGGCAAAACAGTACAAGTTATTCCTCATATTACAGACGAAATTAAACGTAGAATTCAAATATTAGGGCGTTCTGGTGATTACGATATTGTTATCACAGAAATTGGTGGAACCGTTGGTGATATCGAATCCTTACCCTATGTAGAAAGTGTTCGACAGCTAAAATGGGAGCTTGGAGAAAATAATGCACTAGCCATCCACTTAACTTTAATTCCTTATTTGGCTGCTGCAGGAGAATTAAAGACGAAGCCAACTCAACATAGCGTAAAAACACTAATGGAAAGTGGTGTGCAAGCAGATATTTTGGTTTGCAGAACAGAACATGAATTATCGCAAGACATTCGACATAAATTGGCTCGTTTTTGCAACGTAACACCAGATTCTGTAATGCAATCAATTGATGCTTCTACTATATATGATGTGCCTAATCTAATGTTAGAGGAAGGTTTAGATGCAGTGGTGCTTAGAAAATTAGGCTTAGAAAGTCGAGTACCAGATTTAGCGCAATGGAACGCATTTTTACAACGTCATAAAAACCCTAAATTTGAAGTAACCATTGGTTTAATTGGTAAATATGTAGAGCTTCAAGATTCTTATAAGTCTATATTAGAAGCTTTTATACATGCTGGTGCAGAAAATGAAGTTAAAGTTGTTGTAGAGTCTATTCATTCTGAATATTTAAATAACGATAATGCCAAGGCTATGTTATCGCATTTAAATGGTGTTTTAGTAGCACCAGGATTTGGAGAACGAGGCATTGAAGGTAAAATTGATGCTGTAAAATATGTTCGCGAACATAATATTCCATTTTTAGGCATTTGCCTAGGTATGCAAATGGCAGTTATTGAGTTTTCTCGTAATGTATTAAACTTAAAAGATGCTAATTCTAAGGAAATGGACGAGAATACAACGCATCCAGTAATTAATTTAATGGAAGCTCAGAAAACCGTTATAAATAAAGGCGGCACGATGCGTTTGGGTGCTTGGGAGTGTAGACTAACAAAGGACAGTATCGTCGAAACCGTTTATAATAGCCAAACTATAGAGGAGCGACACAGGCATCGTTATGAGTTTAACAGTGATTATAAAGCGCAAATTGAAAGTAAAGGTATGGTAGCTACAGGATTAAACCCTGAAACTAACCTTGTAGAAATTGTAGAAATTCCAAGTCATCCTTGGTTTGTTGGTGTGCAATATCATCCAGAATATAAAAGCACTGTGTCTAATCCACATCCGCTTTTTGTGGCATTTGTTGCCGCAGCTTTAAAGCATAAACATAGTGATTAGGTGTCAATATGACACAAAAAAATTAGCGGATTACTTTTTGAAGTGTTCGTAATAGGAAAGAATACCTTAAAATTTGATTGTATTTCCCAAATAGTGGGAACCAATGTATAAAAAAAGACTAATTAGTTTACCTCTCGATAGCTCGGGATAGCGGAAATAATATGGAAGAAAAGAAATTAGACGTAAAATCAATAATAGGTTTCGTGCTTATATTTGGAATTTTACTATTTATGATGTGGCAAAATCAACCATCTCCCGAACAAATAGCAGCAGATAAAGCCAAGCAAGAACAACTACAAGCAGAGGAAAAGGCTAAAACAGCTACTCTTAACAATGCAAAAGACGACGCTAAAGTTATCTCTACAACCGATTTTTCTATCCTTAAACCAGAAGATTCAGTACAACAATTGGCCCTTAAAAATAAATTAGGCGCTTTTGCATATGCTGCAGGCAAGCAAGCCAATGATGTAACGGTCGATAACGGTGTGCTTAATCTAACTTTTTCAAAAAAAGGGGGTCATTTATCCGAAGTCAAGTTAAGTAAATTTGTAGATTTCGATTCTATTCCTATTTACTTAGTAAAAGATAATAATGCAAGTTTTAATATTAATTTTGGAACCACGGACAGTCGTATTCAAAACACTAAAGATTTGCCATTTCAGTCAAATGTATCTAAAAATGGAGAAAACACTGTAGTCTCAATGAAGCTAAAAGTGTCTGAAACAAAATTTTTAGAGTATTTATACGTTATAAAACCTAACGATTACATGATAGATTTTACCATAAAATCTCAAGGTTTAAATACCATTATTAATGGCTCTCAAGAGGTGAATTTAGAGTGGTTTCAAACCAGTAAACGTCATGACGAAAGTATTTCCTACGAAAACCGTTACACACGTTTAACTTACCAACATGATGGTGGAAATATAGATAAATTAGCACAAGCAGGAGAAGACGAAGAAACGGTAGAAGATTTAGATTGGTTGTCGTTTAGACAACATTTTTTTAGTTCTATTTTAGTTCCAGATACGCCTTTAAAAGCTGTTGTCTTAACTAGTAAAGATTTAGTAGAAGATGAAGATGTAGATACTTTATACACGAAAACTTTTGGCGCAAAAACGCTTTTAACTTTAAAAGCTAATGAATTTAATTCAAATTTTGGATTGTTTTACGGTCCAACAGAAAGTAAAATATTAAGTGATTATAATAAAAATTTAGAAGAAAGCATTCCATTTGGTTGGGGATTATTTGGCTGGATTAATAAGTTTCTATTTATTCCTTTATTTAGCTTTTTAAGCAAATATTTACCACATGGTGTAGCTATTATAGTCATGACGGTACTCATTAAATTAGCCATGTCTTTTGTACAATACAAACAGTACTTATCGCAAATGAAAATGAAAATTCTAAAGCCAGAATTAGAGGCTATTAGAGAAAAGCACAAAAATAATAAAATGAAAGCACAGCAGGAAACCATGGCATTGCAAAATAAAGCAGGTGCCAGCCCACTTGCAGGCTGTTTGCCAGCGTTAATACAAATGCCTGTATTTTATGCGCTATTTATGTTTTTTCCAGTGGCCTTTGCATTAAGGCAAAAAAAGTTTTTATGGGCAGACGATCTGTCGTCTTTCGATGCTATATATCATTTTCCAAACGGTTTTAGAATTCCATTGTATGGAGATCATATTAGTCTGTTTCCAATATTAGCAGGTATTGCCATTTTCTTTTATATGAAACTAACCACGGGACAGCAACAAATGGCTGCACCACAGCAAGAAGGCATGCCTGATATGGCTAAAATGATGAAATATATGATTTATTTTGCACCGTTAATGATGATTGTGTTCTTTAATTCTTATGCGTCTGGTTTAAGTTTATATTACTTTATTTCTAATGTTATAAGTATTGGTATTTTAATTGTAATCAAGAACTTTATTTTAGACGAAGACAAAATTCTTGCAAAAATACAGGTGCAAAAAGCTAAGCCTAAGAAAGAAAGTAAATTCCAACGAAAAATGAAGGAAATGATGGAGCAAGCAGAAAAACAAAAGCAAGCACAAAAAGCAAATAAGAAAAGATAATTGTTAAAACCATCTATAAGCTGCCACTTAAAATAAAGTTTGGCAGCTTTTTTGTTTAAAACAATTTAAGGATTTAATTCGCGTTAAATTGAAAATCAACTTGTGCTATCGATTTTTAATAATCTGTAATTTTATTATATAATGATTATGAACAAACAAATACTCATCATCTTAGTCTTAATAGTATCTTGTATAAGCTATGCTCAAAATAGCAATCAGAAAGATGCTGAAGGAAAACGTCATGGGATTTGGCAAAAAGACTTTAACGGCACAAAGGTTTTAAGATATAAAGGCCAGTTTAATCATGGACAGGAAGTAGGAACTTTTAAATTTTATAAAAATTTAGATGGACAGTCTGTACTAACCGCTACCAAAACTTATAATAATAGTAATGACCTGGCAGATGTAACGTTTTATTCTTCTACCAAAAAAATTATAAGTAAAGGTAAAATGCGCGGTAAAACTTATATTGGAAAGTGGGTATACTATCATAATAAATCTAAAGTCGTGATGACCGAAGAAAATTATAATGAATCAGGCTACCTAGATGGTGTAAAGAAAACCTTCTATTTAAATGGACAGTTAGCACAACTAGAACATTATAATGCTGGCGTTTTAGTTGGTGAATCTCGATGGTTCTCAGAATTGGGCAAAGTCATTAGAATTGTCAATTATGAAAATGGAGAACTGCATGGACTTGCAAAAAGTTTTGATGCCAAAGGTAGATTAGAACAAGAAGGTGTTTACCAAAAAGATCGGCGCCATGGAATCTGGAAGTTTTATAAAAACGGAAAGTTAACAAAACAGCAAGATTTTACCAGACGTAGTAAAAATCCTTATAAAAAATAAGTGTTACGACAATAAAAACAAAGCGCCTAGAAATAAATTCTAGGCGCTTTTTATTTTAATAAAAGGAATTTTAGCTATAAAATACTTTTGGAAGAGTTAGCCTATTATTAAAACTTATTACTTCTTACATAGGTAATAATACCTTATTTGTTGCATGTATTACACCATTAACAGCTTGAACATCTACTGCAATAATACCAATATCGGTATTCCCCGAACCATCTTCTATATCGGCAATATTAGATCCAGTCCCAGGTAAGGTAACTACAACATTATCACCTTCTAGGCTTGTAGCAGTTGTATCACCATTTGGCGTTAAATCTCCAGACCTAACATTTGCTCCAGAAATTGCATGGTGCAATAAGATATTAGTTAATACAGCTTCGTCTGTTGGAATTGTTATTGCCGCAAAGGCATCGTTGGTAGGGGCAAATACTGTAAAGTTAGGATCTATACCATCGGTATTAGCTTCAGTTCTTGCTAGAATACTTGCAAAGTCTGTAGATGGTGTTAAATTTGTTAAAGCTTCTTGTAAAGTGTCAAACGTTGGATCTGCAACAGCAAAAGTAGTTACTGTTGGGAGATCAATAACTGCATCTACAATGTGTACAATACCATTTGTTGTAGGAATGTCTGCGGTACTTACGGAAGACAAGCCGTTAAATTCTACACCTCCGTTGCCATTATAGAATAAACTTAAATTACTGTTATTTGGACCACTAGCCAAAGTCATTGCGTAGCCAGTAGTGTTAGCTAAATCACTAGAAGTAATATTCGATCCGTCTATAACATGGTTTAAAAGTATTTGCGTTAATACAGCGTTAGGAACGTCCGATAACGATGCAAACCCTTTTGCTTGTAGAAAAGAGGTAAAAGCAGCGTTGGTAGGTGCTAATACCGTTCTGTCTCCATTTGCAGACAAGGCATTTACTAATCCTGCTTGTACAAGAGCATCAACAAGAATACTTAAATCTGCTGTTGCTTGAGCAGTCTCAACAATATTCATTGGTTCGGGTGTCTGCGTTGGTGTCCCATCATCATCTATGCTACACGAAAAGAATAGAGTAAAAGCTAAAACTGCAATCGAAAATTTTTTTAAATTTTTCATAATAATAAATTTTTGTTTGTTTATGTTAATTTTTCATTAAAAGTATTAAAAACATAAAGATTTATTGTAAATATTTTGTTAAACTTTTTTAATAAAAGCTTAAACAAAATAGATGTTGTCTTTTTGAAAAAAATTATTGGTATCAAAAAAAAATTAAATTCTTGTATCTTTGTAGCTATTGTAAATGGACTTCTAATTTTTTAATAATAATATGAAAAAAAGAGTAATCGTGGGGCTTTCTGGTGGTGTAGATTCTAGCGTTGCTGCTTATCTTTTAAAAGAAGAAGGCTATGAGGTTATTGGTCTTTTTATGAAAAATTGGCATGACGATTCTGTAACCATTTCAGAGGAATGCCCTTGGTTAGAAGATAGTAATGATGCCATGTTGGTTGCAGAAAAATTAGGTATTCCTTTTCAAACCGTAGATTTAAGTACGCAATACAAAGAACGTATAGTTAATTATATGTTTAATGAATACGAGAAAGGACGTACACCAAATCCAGACGTGCTATGTAATAGAGAAATAAAGTTTGATGTGTTTATGAAGATTGCCTTAGAACTCGGCGCCGATTATGTTGCTACAGGTCATTATTGTAGAAAAGGTATTATTGAAAAAGATGAACAACAGATTTTTCAGTTGTTGGCAGGACAAGATAATAATAAGGATCAATCTTATTTTTTATGCCAATTATCGCAAGAGCAATTAGCTAAAGCGTTATTTCCAATTGGAGCGCTTCAAAAAGAAGAAGTCCGGGACATTGCTACAAAAGCAGAATTAATAACTGCTGATAAAAAAGATTCTCAAGGTTTATGTTTTATTGGCAAAGTACGCTTGCCCGAATTTCTTCAGCAACAACTTAAACCTAAAGAGGGTATAATTGTCGAAATTCCTAGTACCTATCCAAATTATAAAGCAAGTCCAAAGTCTTTCATCTCTAAAACAGAAGAGCTTCAATACTTATCTAGAAAACATAACTATTGTATTACAGATGGCCAAATTGTAGGGTCACATCAAGGTGCACATTACTTTACCAAAGGACAACGAAAAGGCTTATCTGTTGGCGGCAAAGTAGAACCCTTATTTGTTATCGATACCGACGTAAAAGAAAATGTTATTTATACAGGACAAGGCAAAGCACATCCTGGCTTATATAAACGGGCTTTATTTGTTAATAATGAGGAATTGCATTGGGTAAGACCAGATTTAGCATTAAAAACAGGAGAGAATTTAAGCGTTTTATCAAGAATTCGTTATCGTCAACCTTTAGAAAATGCCACCATATACAAAGTTGATTCTGGTGTATATGTAGAGTTCGAAAATCTACAATCTGCCATTACAGAAGGTCAATTTGTAGCTTGGTATTTAGAAGACGAATTGGTGGGCTCTGGTGTGATCTCTTAGTCATAATTTGTCATGTAAATTCTACCTCACGCTGAGTTTCTAGAAGCATCTTAAAATAAAAATTATGCAAAATAAAATAACAACTCTCTTTAATATAAAATATCCAATCATTCAAGCAGGTATGATTTGGAATAGCGGTTGGAGATTAGCATCTGCAGCAAGTAACTCTGGAATTTTAGGTCTTATTGGTGCTGGAAGTATGTACCCAGAAGTATTGCGCGAGCATATTCAGAAATGTAAAAAGGCTACAAATAAACCATTTGGAGTAAATGTGCCAATGCTTTATCCTAATATCACAGAAATTATGGATATTATTGTAGCAGAAGGTGTAAAGATTGTTTTTACGTCTGCAGGAAATCCAAAAACATGGACCACATGGTTACAAGATAAAGGCATTACGGTTGTACATGTAGTAAGTAGTGTTAAGTTTGCTTTAAAAGCTCAAGCCGCTGGAGTAAATGCTGTTGTAGCAGAAGGTTTTGAAGCTGGCGGACATAATGGTCGCGATGAAACCACAACGCTTACCTTAATACCAATGGTAAAAGAGCAAATACAAATTCCTTTAATAGCTGCAGGTGGAATAGCCACAGGAAAAGCCATGTTGGCTTGTATGGTTCTTGGAGCAGATGCTGTACAAGTTGGTAGTCGTTTTGTGGCTAGTGTAGAATCTAGTGCACATGAAGCATTTAAACAAGTTGTAGTAGATGCTAAAGAAGGCGATACGCAATTAACACTAAAAGAATTAGCGCCTGTACGTTTAATAAAAAATAAGTTTTACAACGAGCTCCAAGAACTGTATAAAAGTGGACCAACACCAAAACAACTGAAAGAGTTTTTAGGTAGAGCCAGGGCCAAACGTGGCATGTTTGAAGGCAATTTAGAAGATGGCGAATTAGAAATTGGGCAGATTGCAGGATTAATACACGACATAAAACCTGTTGCTGAGATTGTAGAGGAAATGCTTAAGCAATTTGAAGAGGCTAAAGTTAATGTTTCTAAATTATAGCTTTTATCGTTGCAAAAATGTGTGCTTATTACAAAACGCTACTAAAATAAGCATCATAAACCAAGTTTGAAGCATTACTTTTGCAAAATGGTTTTAAGCAACTATACCAAAGAATTTAAGTACAATTGGAAGCTAGCAGCGCCAGTAATATTAGGCATGCTTGGTCATACGTTTGTAAGCTTTGTCGATAATATTATGGTAGGGCAATTAGGTACAGCCGAATTGGCTGCTGTATCTCTTGGAAACAGTTTTATGTTTATTGCCATGTCTCTTGGTATTGGTTTTAGTACAGCCATAACACCATTAATTGCCGAAGCAGATTCTGCTCAAGATTTTGCAGGAGGAAAATCGGCTTTTAAACATGGCTTATTTTTATGTACAATTTTAGGTGTTCTGTTATTTTTACTAGTGTTCTTTGCAAAACCTTTACTCTATTTAATGCAACAGCCTATTGAAGTTGTAGCGCTGGCAATACCCTATTTAGATTTGGTAGCGTTTTCTTTAATTCCACTCATTATTTTTCAAGCATTTAAGCAATTTAGTGATGGTTTGTCCATGACAAAATACCCAATGTATGCTACTATATTAGGTAATATTATAAATGTAGTATTGAATTATCTATTCATTTTTGGAAAGTTTGGTTTTCCAGAACTAGGTATCGTAGGTGCAGCTTATGGTACGTTGGCTTCCCGTTGTGTTATGTTGTGGTACATCTGGTATTTACTAAAGAAAAATGATAAGTCGAAAGCCTTTGTTACTGCCATAAAATTATTTGTTTTGGAGACCTTAATGCTTCGAAAAATTTTAAATTTAGGAGGACCAAGCGCCATGCAAATGTTTTTTGAAGTTGCCATATTTACTGCAGCCATATGGTTAAGTGGTTTGTTAGGCAAAAATTCTCAGGCAGCTAATCAAATTGCTTTGAACTTAAGTTCTATGACGTTTATGTTTGCAATGGGATTAGGCGTTGCGTCTATGATTAGAGTAGGTAATCAAAAAGGATTAAAAAAATACCAAGAGTTGCGGCGCGTGGCTTTTTCTTTATTTTTATTAGGAACCATTTTTGCCATTGGCTTTGCCATAGTATTTGCTCTATTTCATAATTATTTACCTAGAATTTATGTTGATTTTGATGATGTCGTTAATTTTGATGACAATATGGAAGTGGTAAGTATTGCTTCAAAATTAATATTAGCCGCAGCAGTTTTTCAAATAAGCGATAGTATTCAAGTGGTAGTTTTAGGTGCACTTCGTGGCTTGCAAGATGTAAAAATTCCAACATTAATTACATTTATCTCCTATTGGCTGGTAGGTTTTCCTATTAGTTGGTTTTTAGGTAAAGAAAACGCTTATGCTAGCTTTGGTATTTGGTTAGGCTTATTGGCTGCCTTAACAACAGCTTCAATATTATTATACCTTCGATTTAATTATTTAACAAAAAAACTGATTGTTGACAAGCGTTAGAGTTTGAATGGATTTAACGATGTTAAAATAACAGACGACACGTAATAGCTTTTTATCTAATACATTAGATCTATTGTTTAGAAACGGTTAAAGCGAAAAAATTTACAACCCTTTCCAAAAAAAATAAAATCTTTGGGAACTGAAGCTAAAGAACTTTTAGTTATTTTTACATCCTTAGTAAATAAGTATTAAGTTTAATGAAATTAAACTAAAAAGTCTAACTACTTATTATTATAAAAAAACAAGAGTAATTATAATCTTAAACATTACAATGACCTTACCAAAATTTATATTAGGCGATAATACAGATTTTCCAGATGCTATATTTGTTATCCACACAGAATTTCCAATGTTTATTATTAATTTAGAAGATGATGAGGTGGAATGGTTGGAAGATTTTGATCAGCACGACCAAAAGGAACTGGAAATGGAAACTAAGAATATGATAAAAGAAGCTACTGCTTTTTACGATAGAGAAGTTGCACGTTACCAAGATTAGCCTAGCTGTCTTTGCCAGCCAATGTGTCTTGATTTGGCAATCTTATTAAATAATATTAATTATAATAAATGCTAGAACAGGTAGTAGATATAGACAAAGAACTATTTTTATACTTAAACAATCTTGGAAAAACGAGCTGGGACGGTTTTTGGATGTTTTATACAACAAAGTATAATTGGATTCCTTTTTATGCCTTGTTAGTTTACTTAATGTATAAAAGGCTAAATAGTAAAATGTTTATTTTAACATTAGTGGTAATCGTGTTTATGGTGACTTTTACAGACCAAGTCACCAATCTATTTAAAGGAGGATTCGAGCGGCTAAGACCATGTCATGATCCTACATTAAATACAATCATGAGAATAGTAAAAAAAGGTTGTGGCGGACGTTTTGGTTATTTTTCTGGGCATTCTAGCAATTCTATGGCGGTTGCCGTGTTTACAGGATTAATATTAAAAGACCGTTATAAATTTATAATTTATATCCTATTGGTTTGGGCGGTTTTAATGGGTTATAGTCGCATATATATTGGTGTACATTTTCCTTTAGACGTTTTTAGTGGTTTTATTTTTGGAGCCTTAAGTGGTTTCGGCTTTTATAAATTAGATAAATATCTACAAAAGCGATTTATATATACAAATAATGACAAAATCTAATCTTTTTTAGTAAGCATATAAACTTCTTGTTTTAAACGCGGATTGTTTTGATTGGAAGCCTTTCCAAAATAGTTTAAATCATATGTTCCTATTTTTTTTATATGATAGAGCCCACGTAACTTGGCTTCCTGGTCTGGTTTCATTGCTTTGGAAAGAATACCAAACCGCTTATGGTTTGGAAACACAAATGTATTCGCTTCTTTTTTAATTTCAGGAATACTCTCTCCATAATCCCAAATGGCTTCTGGAACAGTACCATTTAAAGAATATAGGTTGATGTTATGAAGTTTATTATCCTCCTTTAATGCAGCAAGGCTTTTAAAATTTTTATTTTTAAAGGCTTCGGAAAGTGGTAATACAAAAATAAAAACGGAAGCCATAAATATAACCGTGAGTAGGCATACGTATTTAATTCTTTTTGCTTTCAACTGAAGTAATATAAGCAAACCAATAGTAAATAAAACTATAGACGCTAAGTAAAATCTAGGGCGATGGTTTTGAAACTCAGCGCTAAACAGAACAATCATAACTATTGGAACTACAACACCCACAAGTCCTATTAATCCAAAATTAAAGTAGACAGGAAACATTTCGCGTTTATCCTTTAAATTTTTAAATTCTCGAATTAAATACTCAATGTAAAAACCAATATTAAAGGCCAAGGGAATTAAAACAGGCATTAAATAGCGTGATTTTTTCATTGGTATTAAGGATAATAAAATTACTGCTGCAATGGTCCAAATAAATGTAAACTGATACGCTTTTTTATATTTTACACGTTGTATTAAATAAGGATATAACAAAGAGATAAATGCGGGAATAGTCCAAATCCCACTTTGCGTAAAGAAACTCCAATAATAGTAAAACGGTCTTACATTGTAGTCTTTCCACGTACTGGTTTCTTGATTAATAATGGTATTTAAAACTGTTGGGTCTTGCAGTTTAACATACAAATACCAAGATCCACCAATGGCCAAGCCTAACCCAATAGCACCTAAAAGATATGGCAATTTTTGTTTTAAAAAATTAATTTTATAAGTAAATCCATACGCTATTATAAACGGAAGTAATAGCACGTACATAGCTATAGGTCCTTTAGATAAAATGGAAAGCCCTAGGAACAAACCAGCAATAACAGTAGGTTTCCAACTGGTAGTTTTCATTTTTAGGAGCTTAAATAAATAGGTTATGGCCACCAACATAAAAGCGTGTGTAAAAATATCTGAAGGCGCCTCAAATGTAATTCCAATAACATAAAATGACGTTACTAAAACCAATGCATTAATAATACTATGCAAATTTTCTTTTAAAATTATTCGCGATAAATTATACATAAAGCTACCAATAAGCATGACCATAAACACGGCTGGTAATCGCATAGCAAATACGTTTTTTTCTCCAAAAATATAGCCGCTAAATGCAGAAGACCAAGAGGGTAGAGGTGGTTTTTGGTAGCGTGCAACACCATTCATTGTGGTTAAAAGCCAGTGCTTATTTGTAAGCATTTCGCGCGCTGTAATAAAATTTCGTGCTTCCATAATAGACACTTGTACAGTTTCTAAATTTGGTAAAAGCATCAACGCTACAAATAAACAGATTGTAAGCTTTGGATAGTGTTTAAGTAGTTTAAGCATCTTGATTTTTTAGAAGAATTAAATTTCTAAGGTAAATGGTTATACCCAAGATATGTCCCACAAAAAGGACTGGATCTTTTCTAAAAATAGCATAAATTAAAATAAGTAATGATCCAACTAAACTTAACACCCAAAAACCAAAAGGTAAGGTGGAACTTTTTTGTTTTTCAGAATAGAGCCATTGGTACACAAATCGTAAAGTAAAAATGGTGTGAGCCGTAATACCTAAGCATAAAAGCCATAAAGGGATGTCTTTATTTTTAAATAAAATGGCAACATCTATTCTATTGTTATTAAAGTAGAAAATAGAGACAAGCAATGGCATAAAAAGTAAAAAATAGCGCAACAGTCGCGGTATTTTAGGCCATTGGTTTTGCAACTGTAAATTTCTAATATAAATAAAATAGGTTAGGGCTTGGCCTAACATAATGGCAAAATCATTTCTTAGATATCCGTAAAGAAATAGTAAAAAGGAGGCCATTAAACTAAAAGTCCAAAATAAGGTTGGTGTCGCTACGCGCTTCGTTTTTTCGCTATTAATCCATTGTATAATAAGACGTAAAGAAAATAAAATTTGAGCTAAAAACCCAATGCTATATACAATCCAATGGTTCATTACCCTTGTTTATTTACCGTATAGTTAATATACTTTTTTTTCATCCATAGGTATGCAAAACAATCCATTAATGGACCAATTATTCTGTTCCAAACTCCAAATTTTGCTTCGCCAGCAACTCTCGGGAAATGTTGTACAGGAATTTGCTTAACTGTACCATTTTGCAATAAAATCATGGCTGGCAAAAAACGATGTAAACCTTTAAACATAGGAATACGCTTGGCATATTCTGTTCTAATTACTTTTAATGGGCAACCGGTATCATCCATACCATCATGTGTAAAGCTCCTGCGGATGCCGTTGGCAATTTTAGATGACATCTTTTTTACAACACTGTCTTTTCTATTGGCGCGTACACCGGTAACTAAATCATAAGTTTTTATATGTTCTAAAAGAAGATTAAAATCATTAGGAGCCGTTTGTAAATCGCTGTCTATATATCCAACAAGTTCAGTCTCTGTATAATCAAAACCAGCTTTAATAGCAGCGCTTAAACCGCTATTGTCTTTAAAAGTTATATATGAAAAGGCCTTATTTCTAATACAAATAGCTTCAATTAAGGTCTGGCTTTTGTCTTGAGAACCGTCATTTACAAATAAAATTTTAGTTGATTTACTCGCTATTTTAATGTATTCTAAAAGCTCAGTTTCCACACGTAAAAGATTATCTTCTTCGTTATAAACGGGAACAATGATTGTAAATTGGTAGCCCATAAATTTGCTAAATATTTGTACAAATGTATTGTTTTTTTAAGAATAGAATTTGAACACCTCCAATAGTATCAAATAAAATATGTTTCTTTGTTGTACCATAATTTTAAAAATGAAAATATTAGTAACTGGAGCTGCTGGTTTTATTGGTTCTCATGCATGCGAACGTCTAAAAGTTTTAGGGCATGAGGTCATTGGATTAGATAATTTTAATGACTATTACAATGTATCATTAAAACGGTTAAACGAAAAAACACTTTCACAAAAAAACATTTCTATTATTAATCACGATTTACGAGCTACTGACTTAGTGGATGCACTTCCAAAAGACATTAACTACATTTTTCATTTTGCAGCACAGCCAGGCATTTCGCCTTCATCGACATTTCAAGATTATTTTACCAATAATATTATAGGTACCAATACGCTTATCGATTATGCCTTAACCTTAACCCATTTAAAATTGTTTGTAAATATTGGAACGTCTTCAGTCTATGGGTTACAAGCAACTTTTCCTGAGACTACTGCTCCAGAACCTGCATCTTATTATGGTGTTACAAAACTAACGGCAGAGCAATTAGTCCTTAAACAAAGTAGACATAAATTATTTAAGTCGTGTTCTTTGCGTCTGTATTCTGTTATTGGACCACGGGAACGTCCTGAAAAAATGTATACCAGATTAATTGCTAGCGCATTTAATAATACCGCATTTCCATTGTATAAAGGCAGTGCTTCCCACCTTAGAAGTTTTACCTATGTAGGCGATATAATAGATGGTGTAATTAGTGTTCTTGGTAATGAAGAAAAAGTAAATGGCGAAATTATTAATCTTGGAACGGAAGTGGAACATACCACACAAGAAGGTATAGAAGCTGTTGAAACAACTATAGGACAACCCATTAAAATTAAGCATGTTCAGGCTAGAGTGGGCGATCAATTGCGCACAAAAGCCAATATTGATAAAGCAAAGCGGTTGTTGGGTTATTGTCCTCAGACAACCTTATTAGAAAGTGTAAAAGCGCAGGTAGATTGGTATAAGAATCAATTTTTATAGCAGTTTATCTGAGGCTAAAAACTGTAGAAATACTCTTTAATTAGCAAGATGTTGCGAGGTTTATTATTGTTAAAGAATGAATTAAACCAACCTTACTTACTTACTTACTTACTTACTTACTTACTTACTTACTTACTTACTTAAATTTTTAAGACGTTCTAATAAAGTTGGATGCGAATAATGCATGAATACATATGCTGGATGTGGTGTTAAATGACTTAGACTATTTTTTGATAATTTTTTTAGCGATGTAATTAAAGGTTTGGCCTTATAGGTGTTTTTTGCATAATCATCAGCTTGGTATTCAAATTTACGTGAAAACCAATTCATTATTAAACCGGTAAGAGTGGATATTGGGGCATATAAAATACCAAAAGCAATTAATCCTATATGAAAACTAGGTTTTGCAACACCTAAAGCTGCAGATAATAGCGGATTTGAAATAAATAAGGATAAAATGTACAAAGTAAAGCCAGTTAGTACTAATGATGCAGCCATGTTAAAAAGGATGTGTTTCTTTTTATAATGCCCAACTTCGTGTGCTAGAACAGCAACTATTTCTTCTTCATTTAAATCATGAATAAGCGTATCGAAAAGCGTTACGCGCTTTTCGCTTCCAAATCCAGAAAAGTAAGCATTAGCTTTAGTACTTCTTTTAGAGCCATCGATAACAAAAATTTTATCCAAATTAAAACCAACTGTGTTTGCATAATTAGAAATAGCATCACGAAGACTTCCTGATTCTAAAGGTGTTTGCTTATTAAACAACGGTACGATGAGTCTAGAATAAAAAAGATTTGTAAATAAAGTAAACATTGCAATTAATACCCAAGCATACAACCAAAAGTGTGGTCCGGTAGTTTGGTAAAACCAGGTTAATAATGCTAAGATGCCGCCGCCAATAATAATAGACATAAGCCAGCCTCTTACTTTATCTAAGATAAAAAGTTTTTTTGTGGTTTTGTTGAAGCCAAACCTTTCTTCAATAACAAACGTTTTATAATAAGAAAATGGAGTGGTCAAGATATCGCTACCTAGCATAATAACACCAAAAAAAATTAGTGTAATTAGTATCTCGTTAGATGTAAATTTTCTTGCTAAATGGTCTATAATAGCAAAGCCATCTAAAAATAAAAATGCTAAAGTAGCAATTAAAGAGCAAGTAGCACTAAGTATTGATAATTTGTAATTTGTTAGTTTATAGTTTTGAGATTTTCGGTATTCTTTAGCATCGTAAACATCATTTAGTGCTTCAGGAATAACATCATTAAAATGCCTAGCGTTTAATGCCTCTAGGACTTGATCTATAATAAAGCTAGTTATCAGGATGGCTATAAAAATATAAAATAAAGTAATTGGAGTCATATTGTTTGCTATATTGTCTTTAAGCACAGTATAAGTGCTACTAAATTAAGTGTATTTTTTTTAGTATTGATGTTAAAATATGAGTTCGTAAATGCACAATACCTACAAAAAATGGCGCTGCCTCTTAGCTTCAAAAATAAGAATACCGGCAGCAACAGAAACATTTAAAGAATCAATAGCACCTTGCATTGGAATACTAATGTTTTGCTTTGCTGCTTGTCGCCAAGCATTGCTTAGTCCAGTAGCCTCTGTACCAACTACAATGGCTGTTGGTTTGGTATAATCTTGAGTATGGTACGCCTCTGATTCTTGAAGTATAGCGGCGTAAATGTTTATTTCTTTTGCATTTAGAAATGCAATGAGCGCTTCTGTCGTTCCAGTTGCAATTTGGTTGGTAAAAAGACAACCAACACTAGAACGGATAATGTTTGGATTATATAAATCGGTTTTAGGATTAGCAATAATAATAGCATCAACATCAGCAGCATCTGCAGTGCGTAGAATGGCTCCAATATTTCCAGGTTTTTCAGGTGCTTCAGCAACTAAAATTAATGGATTCTTATTTTTAAAAACTAAATCTTTAATCGCATTTTCTTTACGTTCAGCAATAGCAATAATGCCTTCGGTTGTCTCGCGGTAGGCAATTTTGGTGTAAACGTTTTTACTAATTTCAATAGTTTCTATTTTATGAATTGAAAGTGCTTTTAAATTTTCAGCAGAAAACAATTCAGCATAAAATAGAATACTTTTTAGAGTATAGTTGCCTTTTAGCGCCAATTCTATTTCACGACTACCTTCAATTATAAATAAGCCTGTTCTTTTACGCTCGCGTGATTTCTCTTTTAATAAAACAATTTGTTTTACTAATGAATTTTGAGTACTATTTATGTGCTTGTCTATCATTTTATTTAAAACATTCTTTTATGCTATTGCTAAAACAAATTTACGCTAAATCTACTGTTTCTAGATTATTTAATTTTAGCAAATGTAAATATGGTTAGTGCGCATATTATCTCTTAATTGTTTTTTATTGAGGGCACAGGTCTTCATCTTTGTAATCCTTACTTTTGTTTTTTAACTTAATAAATAACTTAAAGTTTACCATGAAAAATTACTTAGCACTTTTTGTTCTACTAGTGTTTGCTTGTAAACAAAAATCAAATCCCGTTAATGATATTGATTACTCAGAAGTAGATTTAGAAGTAACCACTTCAATTTATCCAGAAAATATGACCAAAGTATTTAATGCTCATGGTAATTTAGACCAATGGAATTCCTTTAACACGTTAATATTTACAATGAAAACACCTAATGGGGACGAAGTAACAACAACAGATTTAAAAGACAGGCGATCTTTAATTGAAGCTGAGAACTTTAAAATAGGCTACACTGGAACTGAAGCATGGTTAATAAACAAAGCAAACCAAAAATACGAAGGCAATCCACAATTTTATTATAACTTGATGTTCTATTTTTATGCAATGCCTTTTATTTTAGCAGATGATGGTATTCTATATACAGATGTTGAGCCATTAAAAGTAGGCGAGACGCTCTATCCTGGAATTAAAATTAGTTACGGTGCAGGAATTGGAGAATCTCCAGAAGACGAGTACATAGTGTATTACGATGCTAAAACCAATAGAATGGCATGGTTAGGTTATACAGTAACCTATTTTACAAGAGAAAAAAGTACAGCTTGGCATTTTATAAAGTATGCCAATTGGCAAATGGTTAATGGCTTGCTTTTACCGAAAACTTTGGAATGGTATAAAGCTGATGGTTTTACAATAGAAGAAAAGCGTAAAACGGTATTATTTAAAGAGATAAAGTTGTTAAAAACTAAATTAGAGAATGTTGTCTTTGCCAAGCCAGAAGTTGCAGTAGAACAACTTTAATATTACTGTCTTCCAAATATTTTAAGAGCTTTCAGACTAAAAATTTAGCTTTAAAACTATGTTTATTAACATTCTGATGGTTAGCGTAGTCTGAGTATTTTTAAATTTTTGTGTCGAACCAAAAGTAACTCGAATAATTTTTAGAGCTTAGTCCATTCTAATGCAACCAGTCGGATTATTAGGATTTATAAAATTGCCAGTAAACATAATACGTTGAACTTCAATATCTAAACTTGGCCGCATATCTATTTTTACATTTTTTAATGCTTTTCCCATGTTTTCTGTAGATATAATTAATTGACCTTGTCTAATTTCATTTTCACGTTTTAAAATAACGCTGTTTTTAGTAATATGTTTGCTCAAATTGTCTAAACTATTATAAACAGTTTCAAAACTTCCCTTATATCCAGTGGTAATAACTAAAGGTAATTGATCTAGTGGTTTATGTTGTTCTTGCGAAAAACCAAACACACTAACTAAAAATAAAGCTAAAATTAATAAAGGTTTCATCAATAAATATTTAAGATTAATTGTTTCTTTTATTGCTGTTTGTATTTGTTGCTATAACGCTTATACAATGCTGTTTGATGAGATGCTAAACTAATATCTCGTCCTTGAATATATGCTTTTTCTAATTTATTAGTCCTCATATCTAAGGCATCGCCTTGGCTTATAAAAAATGTTGCATCTTTACCAACTTCTAAAGAACCAACTGTGTCCTCCACACCTAAAATTTTAGCAGTATTTAAAGTAATTAAACCTAAGGCTTCTTCTTTATCTAGCCCGTAAGCTGCACAAGTTCCTGCTAAAAAAGGAAGGTTTCTAGCATTCATACGTTCCATTTGGCCTGCATTTTCTAGACCAACTAAAACACCAGCTTTTACCAATTTATTCGCTAATTTAAAAGGTAGATCGTAATCATCATCATCACTTTTTGGTCTGCTATGAACACGTTGTAAAAGCACTGGAATGTTATTTTGGCTTAGTAAATTACTTACTTTATGTGCTTCATAACCACCTACAATTACAAGATGTTTAACAGTGTTAGCTTTAGTAAAATTAATAGCATCTGTAATGCCTCTTTCTCCATCAACATGAACATATAATTTTTTTGAGCCATCAATTAATCCGTGCAATGCTTCAAAAGGTAAATGTCTTGGCAATTTATTACTGGACTGGTAGGCTTTACTTTCCGCAAAATAGCTCGTTAGTTCTTGAACTTGTTTCTTGTAATCTTTATTTTCTTTCAATGTAGAAGGTTCGCCTAACCACCAACGACCACGAGTAAAAGGACTTGGCCAATTTATGTGTATCCCGTCATTTTCCTTAATTACTGCATCTTCCCAATTCCATGCATCAAATTGCACAACAGATGAGGTTCCAGAAATTCGGCCGCCACGTGGTGTAATTTGTCCCATTAATACGCCATTAGGTCTCATGGACTCTACCACTTTAGATTCTGTATTATAGGCTATTAAACTTCTTATATGCGGATTCATAGCACCCACTTCATCAACGTCGTTGCTAGCTCGTACCGCATCCACTTCAACTAAGCCTAAAGTAGAGTTAGGAGCTATAAAACCTGGATATATATGCTTGTCTTTGGCATTAATTACAAGACCTTGACGAGCAATTTTTGTGTTGGCACTACCCATAAAAGTGATTTTGCCATTAATAAACATAATAAGCGAATTTTCAATTACTTGCCCATTGCCTATATGCGCTGTTGCACCCTCAATAGAAATAGCATTCTTCTGTTTAGAAGCTGGTGTTTGCTGTGCCGTTACTAAAATTGAAAGCAGTGCAGTAATGCCTACTATTTTATATTTTAATGTCTTCATTGGAAATTTATTATTTTGTAATTTTTAAAGTGTGTACCATAGCTAAACCATCTTTATGCCTTTTCGATGAAAACTAAAACTTATGTGTTGGTTAAAAGTCTGAGTCGCAGTGAAAATGTGCTTTATCTTTTTTTTCTATAGGCTTTGTTTTTAAACCTTTATTTTTAGCTTGAAGCATTAACGTTGTTAATTCATTTTTCTCTTTTTTTATTTCCTCTCGTAATTGTTTATCACGATTAATATCAAAATAAGTTACGCCTTCAATAATGGTTTTTTCTGCCTTAGCGTAAATAGACAATGGATGATTGCTCCATAACACAACATCTGCGTCTTTACCAACTGTAATACTACCAACACGATCGTCTATATGTAAAAGTTTGGCAGGATTTAGGGTTACAAATTTCCAAGCCTCTTCCTCACTAATATCGCCGTATTTTACAGACTTAGCAGCTTCTTGATTTAGACGTCTAGACATTTCGCCATCATCGCTATTTATAGCAACAGTAACACCTGCATTATGCATTATTGCAGCATTATAAGGTATGGCATCGTTAACTTCATATTTATAGGCCCACCAATCGCTAAACGTAGATCCGCCAACACCATGCGCTTTCATTTTATCTGCTACTTTGTAGCCTTCTAAAATATGTGTAAATGTATTAATGTTAAAGTTAAATTTTTCTGCAACCTTCATTAACATATTTATTTCGCTTTGTATGTACGAGTGGCAGCTAATAAAACGTTCTTTATTTAAAATTTCTGCAATCACTTCCATTTCAACGTCTTTCCTGTAAGGTTGTCCGCTTTTCTTTCTAATATCATATTCTTTTGCACGTTGAAAATAATCGGTATATACCTGTTCTACGCCCATTCTTGTTTGTGGAAATCGAACCGTATTATTACTGCCCCAATTGCTTTGTTTTACATTTTCACCGAGCGCAAACTTTATAAATTTAGGCATGTTTTTATACAGTAAATTTTTAGCAGATTCTCCCCATTTTAATTTAATAATTGCAGAACGTCCGCCAATAGGGTTTGCAGATCCATGCAGAATCTGAATAGTTGTTACACCACCAGCAAGATTTCTATAGATGCCAACATCTTCTGGGTTTATAACATCTTCTTGTGTTACCTCTGCAGTAGAATTATGTCCAGATTCGTTTACAGAAGACGTTGCAATATGGGCGTGCTCATCTATAATTCCCGCGGTTAAATGTTTGCCTTTACCATCGATTATTTTAGCGTTTAAGGCGCTGAGGTTTTGTCCGATTTTAGAGATCTTACCATTTTTTATCAATACATCTGTATTCCTTAAAATGCCTTCTTTTTCGTTAGTCCAAACAGTAGCATTCTTAAATAGTAACGTTTCTTGTTTGGGTAAGGTTTTAAAGCCATACGCCATATTAGGATAAGTTATAGGATAAAATTTTGCAACCTTAGCAATGGCATCTTCTTTGTCTTTTTTATCTTTACTCTTGCCTATTTTTTGACTACTTTCTTCATCATCCTCAGAATCATCAAGAGCATTTGCATTCTTTAAAGCTTTTGAATCTGCTTTTTTACTTGCAAAAAATGAGGTTTCATTTCCATTAGGTAAAATAGCCTTACCCTTAATTGCAGATGTATTTTCAATATTGGCAAGTACTCTAATAAATTCTTGTTTGGTTGTATCGATTGTAGAAAATGTTAGCGTCATCCAATCCTCATTAAAGCTAATTTTAGAACCTAATTTTTTATTCATTGCTTTGACTTCAGATTTTAATTTTTCAATTTTACCTTTAATGGTTAATTCGTACTCTGTATTGTCAAGATTAAACGTATAATCACCTCGAATATCTTTTAGCTGTATTGGTTTTAATTCGTTTTTAATACCTGTAACCCAATTTTGATAAATGGTTGTTTTCTTATCGAATACGTCTCCAGAAGTAACTAGGAAATTAGCGTACGCACCTGCTTTAAGACTACCAATCTCGTTGCTTTTTCCCAGTATTTGTGCAGGAATTGTTGTTAAAGCTGCCAATGTTTTTTCTTTAGATAAACCAGCTTCTATAGCTTTTAAAAGGTTAGGCCTAAATTTTTCGGCCTCTTTAAGCTTGTAAGTAGACAAGGCAAACCTGATTTGATTGTCTGCTAAAATTTTTGGATTATATGGTTTCTGATTCCATTCTCTTAAATCTGCTAAATCCACAGAGCTTGCTAGGAAAGGATTCTCCATATCGTAGGCATCAGGAAAGTTTAAAGGCAAAATAAAAGTGCCGTTCGTTGCTTTTATATCTTTAACAAACTCATATTCATCGCCACCACCAACAAAAATATATTGTGTATTAAATTGATCTCCAATTTTATCTAAACGCAAGGCATTTATTTTACTTCCAGCCTCTATAATTTGCACCAATTTTTTATTGTTATTAAAAGCTTCCAATGTTCTATCTGTATCTTTGGCAGCACCAGAAGCATACCATTGGGCATCCATATTAACTTGACGTAACAATGCAAAAACGCCCATGATGGAAGTTGGATAGGCTTGCCTAGAAGCAGTACTTTTACTGGTCCCTAAATACTGCGCAGATTTTTCGCTTAAAATTCTATTAGCATTGGAACCTTTAGAATTTAATGCCACAAGCATTCCTGTGCCACGAATAATACCATCATTAATATGCGTATTTACAACTCCAAAGCCAGCTTCAATAAGTTTTTTTGCAGCTTTATCGTCATACTTAAATTTATCTATAGCATTTTGTTCAGCCCTAATATGGTCGTTCCAATAATACCCTTCCCGTTCTGCATCGTATTGTGGACGACGCGAACGATCCGTTTTACCTTTCGGTTTATTTATACCAAATGAAGAATAAATATCAATAAAAGAAGGGTAAATACTTTTTCCATATAAATCTGTAACAACAGTATTTTTAGGGATCGAAAGATTTCGTCCTACAGATACAATTTTGCCATCTTTAATAATAAGCGTTCCATTGTCTATTATCTGAGTAGGCGACACATGTATTTTGGCATTGGTAATTGCAGTGTAGTTTGAGTTTACAGTTTTTACACCATCATTTTTAGGGCTATTTTCTTGTGCAAAAAGAGTAATAGTAAAGACTAAACAAGACAATAGAAAAGAATTTTTAATCATAAGTAAGTTTAAAAAGGATATTAAGCACTAAATATAATACTTACCTTAGCTTTAAAGCAAATGAATACTGTTAAAAATTCTAAACCTCATTTGTGAAAATAGGTACTTTTTTTTGCTGTAAATTAGGAGGGACTTACTTTAATTAAAGTGTTCTATTTTCAAGGTAATTAACTATAAGTGCCACGACATAACTATAACTGTTCATTCCTCCTTTTTGGTTATTGGCTTCAAGGAAAGCACTGTAGAGTGTTTCAAAAAGTGGTTCTATTGGGTTTTTGTGGCGGAGCCAATAGTCCCGAACCTCTTGATAATTTTTTAAAATACCTGGGTTAATGGTTTGCAGTAGCTTTTCATATTGTTCCGGATCACGTTTATAAATTTCATGAAGACAATGGCGCAGTCCAAAAGTATAGCCAGCATATTTAAAGTAAATATTAGTATGACTCGTTGCTGCCAGGAAACCAATAAAATTAGCTTCGTTTTCTGCGGCATAGCCTAACTGGTGTGCCACCTCATGGGACGCTGTGGTTGGAATCTTAAAAGCGGGAATTCTACTATTTACTTGTGCTTCGTTGGTTAATGGATTTAAATATCCACTAAAACCCATATATGTTAGTGGGTAACTGAGTATCGATTTTTTAATACTTTGCCCTCTATAACTTAAATGAGGAAACCTTTTTTGTAAAGCCAAATAACCTTCTGGTACTTTAGAAATTATTTCAGATTTAGAATAAGGAAGCTTAACTTTTATAGTATCGTTTTTTGTAATTTTTAGATGAATGGCATTTGATTTTTTTATGAGGTTTTCGGTGACTTTTAGTAATGCTTCTGTAGTATAATCAGCCTTTAAATTTAGGTTTTTATGAAGCGGTAAGCGGTAATAATTCATCGCCCACGAAAAATGAAAAGCAATATAGATAACAGAACATGCAGCAAATACATCAATCAACCAATTTTTAAAATCATTTACAATGCGCCTTCTATTTACAATAAGCCATCTCAATATATAAATAATACCTAAGCCATAAATTAAATCGCCAAAAGAAAATGGCAGCCATCCAAAGGTATAGCGAAACAATTTGGAGGTTAAAGGATATAGATAATTACTATAATAGATTTCGACATGGTTTGGAAATTGTGCTAAGCACTTTACTAAAATAAAAGCAGGAAGTATAGACCATGCCATTAGAAGTTTCTTGTTTTTCAACATAAATCAAAAATAGTTAATTTTCTAATAGATTTTTCATTTTCCTAATACCTCTTATATTTTAAATTCGAGTAGATGGTAACATTCAAAGCAGTTTAAGTGTTTGACCAAATGGTAGATTCTATTTCGAAAGTTATGGACAGGTCAATCTTTTATAAATTGTATTTGTATTTTAGCAATACAAATACATTTTAAAAATGAATACTGAAATTAGAGCTTTAGAACCAAAACAGTTATGGAATAAATTTGCCGATTTAAATGCCGTACCTAGACCATCAAAAAAAGAAGAGCGTGTTATTGCCTTTATTAAAAATTTTGGAGAAACATTGGGTTTAGAAACTTTTGTAGACCCTGTAGGAAATGTTATTATTAAAAAGCCTGCAACTTCTGGAATGGAAGATCGTGTTACTATCGTTATGCAATCTCATTTAGATATGGTACATCAAAAAAATGCAGACACCACTTTCGATTTTGATACCCAAGGTATTGAGATGCATATAGTTGGCGATTGGGTAAAGGCAAACGGTACTACTTTAGGTGCAGATAATGGACTTGGTGTAGCCACGATTATGGCTGTTTTAGAAAGTACGACAATTATTCATCCTGCAATTGAGGCCTTATTTACAATAGATGAAGAAACAGGTATGACAGGTGCTATGGGCTTAAAAGGTGGCCTACTTTCTGGCGGCATTTTATTAAATTTAGATACCGAAGAAGACAATGAAATTGGTGTAGGATGTGCTGGAGGAATAGATGTAACAGCAACAAGAACCTATACAGAAGAGGAGATTTCTGACCCGATGCTTTTAAATAATACCGGTTATCAAATAATAGTTAAGGGTTTGCAAGGTGGACATTCTGGAATGCAAATTCATGAAGGTTTAGGCAATGCAAATAAAATTTTAAACCGATTGTTATTTGATGGTTTTGAAAACTTTGGTTTACGCATTTCTACAATTAATGGTGGTAATTTACGTAATGCTATTCCAAGAGAAAGTAAAGCTGTAGTTGTTATCGACTCAATACACAAAGAGGCTTTTAAAACAGAAATGAAGGTGTTAGCTCAAACCATTAAAACAGAATTAAAAACCATGGAGCCAGATTTAGAGATATTAATTTCCAAAATTGATACCCCTAAAAAAATAATGGATTTGGGTGTACAAGAAGGTATTACTCGTGCATTATATGCTGCATTAAATGGTGTATATCGTATGAGTCCTGATATTCCAGGTTTAGTAGAAACGTCTAATAATGTGGCAAGCGTTGATATTAAAAATGGTAATATTAAAGTGTGCTGTTTAACACGTTCATCTGTTGAAAGCTCTAAACTAGATTTAGCAAATTCCTTACGTGCAAGCTTCGAGTTAACCGGTTGCGAGGTAGAACTATCGGGAGATTATCCAGGTTGGACCCCAAATATGGACTCTTCAATTTTAAAAGTGTTAAGTCATTTATACGAAAAAATTAATGGCGAAAAAGCTCATGTTGCCGCTTGCCACGCAGGATTAGAATGTGGTATTTTAGGTCAAAATTATCCAGATATGGAAATGATTAGTTTTGGACCTACCATAAAAGGCGCACACAGTCCAGATGAGCGTGCAAGTATTTCTTCAGTAAAAAAATACTGGAACTTTGTGTTAGAGATACTTAAAAATATTCCTAAACAGTAATGGATTGATAATGATTTTTGTAACACATACGCATTGTTTACCACGACTTTTGTAGTCATATTACAAGGTTCTCTCATTTTAAAGGTCGTCCTCTAGTAGCATTGCTGTTAATTAACACGTTTTTAGAGTGTAAAAGTTGTGCTGCCATAGCAGAATCCTTTACTTTTTTAGCACTACGTTCTAACATTTCCAATTCGAATGCAGTTAATACACTTTTTCTAATTCCAACTGCTTTCCATTGCGATTTTGGTCTACAGTTTAATGTAATGGCACGGGCCAATGCTAATGCATCAAGCAATGCCTGGTTTGCGCCTTGTCCTTTAAAAGGACTCATTGGATGTGCAGCATCACCAATAAGTGTTATGTTTTTGCCTGCTTCTAGCAGTTCTTGTTTTAATAAAGGGCGATCGTAAATAGGATAGCCAGAAATGTGAGTTTCTAAGGTTGCTTCCAAAATTTGCGGAATGGGTTTGTGCCATTTTGTTCTTTTGCAAGCCTCTTTTTTTAGTGCCATTGCGCCTTGATTACTTAGATTCTTTGCATCTGTTTCAGACATAGGGAAACTTAGTTGCCACATGATCGCGTTAGAATGGTAAGGCATCATATACAACCGTTCATTACCATTTGATGTTTGAAAAACGGTTGCTGAATCTAGCAATGGATTATTAATTTCATCTTTAATATTTTTTAAAGGGCAGATACCCAATATTACAATACAATCTAGGTACCGTAAGGGCGTAAGCGTTTCTCCAATAAGAAATTTTCGTACTGTACTTCTAATTCCATCGGCACCAACTACAAGGTCTGCCTTAGTATTTACAATTTTGCCATTTACTAAAAATTGTAAAGCAACGGTATTGTTGCTTTCTTTATACTCTACTAACTGGTGATTCCATTTTATGTTATGATGCTCAGGAAGTTGTTCTACTAATGCCAAGCGAAGGGATTGACGAGCAATATGTATATTAGTGTGCTTGTTTGTTTTTTGATGTTCTGAAGGCTTCCACTTTCGCAATCCCCATTCGCCAATTATTTTTCCAGTTGTAGTGAAAACAATATGTTTTGTAGACACGATACCTTCCTTTAAATCAGAAATACCAAAGCCTTTTAAAGCTTTACTTGCTTGTTGTAAGGTAAGTCCGTAGCCTTGAGATCGCGCTAATAGATTAGCATCACGTTCGTATAGTGTAAAAGGAATGCCACGATGTAAACAAGCTACAGCTAAAGCTGTACCGCCAATACCGCCACCAATAATGGCAACGTGTGGATAGTTTTTTGTTTCAGGTTTTGGGTTGCTATCCGCTTGTAATAATCCAGAGCCGGAACAAGTTGAGCAAGATTGTAGAGTTCTTTTTGGATGGGCTGGAGGTTGGCTCTTATTGTTTGAGTTTTTATAACGCTCTAGTGCTTTTCTATATTGGTTTTGAATGTTTTTACGTAGTTTTTGGCTTTTTCTACCTTGCCCTTTGCAATTCAAGCAAATAGTCCAGTTTTTGATTTCTACCTTTTTCAATGCTTAATTTTATTTAATTTCAGCAAATACTCAGCAGCAACAAATGGTGTTGTTTTGTTGTCTTCAATTAATTTAAGTTGCTTTTGAAGCTCATCTTTAATTTTAGAATTGCCAAAAAAATTGTTTTTTAATTGGTCTTCAATTGTTTGAATGAGCCAGAATTTTTGTTGTTCGCTTCTCCTAGATTGGAAGTAATTATTATTAACGGTCAATTTTAAATAGTCTAAAATAATGTGGTAGATAGCTTCAATACCCTCACTTTTAATTGCACTGCATGTTAAAACTTTTGGTTGCCAAGAGGATGCTTTTACAGGATATAAGTGTAAGGCACGATTAAATTCAATTTTTGCTAATGAAGCACGTTCGGTATTGTCTCCATCCGCTTTATTAATAGCAATAGCATCTGCCATTTCAATAATACCGCGTTTTATACCCTGAAGTTCGTCTCCGGCGCCTGCGAGTTTTAGTAATAAAAAAAAATCTACCATACTATGCACAGCAGTTTCACTTTGCCCAACGCCAACAGTTTCAATAATAATGCTATTAAATCCAGCAGCCTCGCATAATATAATAGATTCGCGTGTTTTTCTAGCAACACCACCAAGCGAGGTTCCCGTAGCGCTTGGTCTAATAAAAGCATTATTATCTTTAACTAAATCTTCCATTCTAGTTTTATCACCCAAAATACTTCCTTTTGTAAGTGAGCTACTAGGGTCTATAGCCAACACAGCTACTTTTTTACCAATGCTTGTAAGATACTTTCCAAAAGCTTCAATAAACGTACTCTTTCCAACTCCTGGGACACCGGTTATTCCAATTCGAACCGATTGATTGGCATGAGGTAAACAGGCTTTTATAATAGTATTAGCTTGTAATGCATGTTTTGGATTTTTACTTTCTACCAAAGTAATGGCTTGGCTTAGGGCAGTAATGTTCCCGTTTAGTATGGCATTTACTAAATCTGTAGTCGATTTTTGAAGCTTTCTATTGGCTTTAATTTTTAAAATAGCATCATTACTAGTAATTTCTGGAGCAGAAACACCATTGTTTTCTTTTAATGCTGATTTTTTTGAGTTAGCCACTAATCCACAGATTATTTACGTAAAAATAATAAAAAGGTCTCGACTAAACTCTATCACACAAACTTTTTAATTTTGAGTAGACCTTACTATTAAAACTGTAAAATGAAGTCTAAAAAACACTATGCTATTTTAACGGTACCACAACTTTGGCAACATCCCAAGCCATAGTTAATGATAAGTTGTCTGTAGAATTATCGAAAGCGATGGTAAATTGCTCAACCGGACTATCAAGTTTTTGAACAGGAGCAGAGTAGGTAACCACGTCAAAATCTGGTATCCGCATGGGTTTCATAGTCTCATCAACGCCCCATTTGTATTGTTTTGCATTAAACATCACGTTCCATGCAGTGTCATTTGGTACCGTCCATAATGTGTATTTTCCAGCAGGAAGCGAATCGTTACCAATTTTTAAAGCTTTATTAGTTTTAAAGGTTGTGGCTTCGTTTGCGCCAGTTCTCCACACTTTATTAAAAGGCACTAACGCTCCAAAAACTTCACGATTGCGTTTTGATGGACGGTTGTAAAAAACTTCTAATTTTAAATCGTCCACAGCAAAAACGACAGTTTTTTTAGGACTTTTACGTTCTACAAAAATGCCTGTTTTAGTAAAGTAAAAATATCCAAGAGCGGCTACAATTACCATTAGTAGAAAAACGATAAACCGTTTCATAAAGTTTTATAGGTTAAGATTAAATAAAAATAAAGATACTCTAAAAGTAAAAGCTGGTCAATACCTTAACGCTTTTTTAATAAATTTTGATATGTTAATATAATATGTGACTTTTATAAGTAAATAGTTACCAATGCATACAAAAGAGTTAAAATCTGTTTTAAGGCAGTTATCTTTGGAGGATATACATGTTATTGATATTTCAATTTCTAGAAACGATTATATGCCAATTGACTTATCTAAGGCAAACACTGCTCTGGATACTATAGATATTTCCTCATCCAGAGCATGGCAAACTTTTATTTTGAACAGTCTTAATAAACAAAACAAGATAGTCGCCTATGGTGGATACTTGGAAAAACGCGCCCTTTATAATCGTAGTAGCTATTTTATAAATCAAAATTTTGAAACCGACCGTAATATTCATTTGGGTTTGGACTTGTGGACAGCGGCTGGAACATCTGTTTTGGCAGCAGTTCCTGGTAAAATTCATAGCTTTAAAGATAATACCAACTTTGGCGATTATGGTCCTACTGTAATTCTAGAACATCAACTGCATGGCTTAAAATTTTATACGTTGTATGGCCATTTATCTCGTGCATCCTTAACTCATTTAAATATAGGAGCAAAGGTAGGACAAGGCGAAGTTATTGCGCATTTAGGTACCGCAGCTGTAAATGGTGATTATGCTCCTCATTTACATTTTCAAATTATAAAAGATTTGCAAAGTAATGTTGGCGATTATCCAGGTGTTTGCTCATTAAGGGACTTAGAGTTTTATAAGAATAACACTTTTAATCCTGAGATTATTTTGGGATTGTGAAGGTACTATAAAAACCCAAAAAGTAATTGGTTATGATGTTGCTAGGTGCTTTAGATAGCAAAATTAGCAAATTTAAATTACAATGAATATCAAGTAGAATATTGGTTAGCAAACCCAAAGACCATTAGTAATTCTGAGCATTCGCTAAACGCTTTTATACCCATTCAACATTCAATTTTTTCAATTCCATCTTTAAATTAGATAATGATTCTTCTTCTATGGCGTTAATATTGATTTTCATTGTTTGTGACCCAGATTGGAGCGTGTATTCTCCAGCAAAATGTCTAATTTTTTCTATATGATTCAATTTTATTTTTTTTCCAAAAGGCCAATTCTGTTTTATGGTCTCGTTTCTAATAGTTAGGTATTGCTCTCGTTTTTGATAAAAATATGTTATTAAATAAAATGCAGGAAACAAATACCATAGGTACTCAAACCACGCTAAATTTACATTAACAATTGTTTGAGCAATGGCATTAGCCAACCACACCATTCCCAACAAAAAATTAATTCTAACTTGTTTTTTTTTATATTTTATTTTCATTTTTTAAAAAGTTGGTCACCGCTGGTGTGGTTGATTTTGTTGCTTGTTTAAGTACTAAAGTTAGCAAATAAATCGCAGATAGAAAGTCCCCTAAGATTTTTCTAAGTAGGCTAGAACTGGCAATACATTTTATTCTGTGTTGGCAAATCGTTACTTTTTTAATATTTTCTTTGTTATTAACTGTCCATCAATTTCTAATTGCAAAAAGTAAGTACCACTAGAAACATTCAAATCCAAACTAATACGATTGGTTGATTTATAATTGTCAGTTAATATAGTTTGTCCAATTACATTTGTCAACCGAAGATTGATTATTGATTTTGTTTCTTCTAAAACGATATTTATAAGGCCAGTTGTTGGGTTTGGGAAATGCATCAATTCTATTGAATTAATTTCTTCATTTCCAAGATTGGATTCAGACGAAATAAATTTACCAAATGCTACTGGGAAATTGCCAACAGGAATAATGTTTGTAACATTATTAAGAGCAGTATCTATTACACTTACTGTATCGTCACCTCCGTTAACAATGTATGCCTTACTCCCATCAGGTGATATAGAGACACCTCTTGGTCCAGATCCAACATCTATTGTGCTGTAAATACTATTATCATTAGTATTTATAACACTAACCGTATCTGAAATACTATTCGAAACATAGACTTTTTCTCCATTTGGACTTATAGAAATGCCATAAGGGAAATTTCCCACAGGAATTGTCGCAGTAACAGAATTATTGGTAGTATTTATAACGCTAACTGTATTCGAACTAGCATTAGTAACATACCCCTTGTTTCCATCTGGACTAATGGCAATTCCATCAGGCAATGCTCCAACAGTAATTGTATTTGAAACCGTATTAGTAGAAGCGTCTATTAAGCTTACGGTATCTGAAGGATCAGCATAATTTGTGACATATATTGTTTTTCCATCTGGGCTAGTTGCAATGCCAAGAGCTCCAGTGCCAACAGTAATTGTGGACATAAGAGTATTAGTTAAAGTACTAATTACACTTACTGTATTTCCGCTATTAAAATTATTATTTACCACATATAAAATGCTATCGTCTGGACTTAAACAGATACCTACAGGGTAAAGTCCAACTGGAATTGTGGCGGTCACCCTATTTGTTGCAGTGTTGATTTCACTTACCGTATTCCCATTCGAATTTGTTATGTAAACCGTACGTCCATCATTGCTAACGGTAACTCCTTGAGGTCCGATTCCCACAGGTATCGTATGAGTAACGGTATTTGTGGCAAGATTAATAACGGAAACTGTGTTACTCAAGAAATTGGGTATGTAAGCATTTTGAGCTATTGTAAAATTTGATACAGATATGAATGCTAAAATTGATAATAATGTCTTCATGATAAGCTGTATTTAATGTTTGCCAACGTCTCTGTATATGGCCCGTAGCCTGCAAATTATAAAATTTTTTTCGGATGAAGCACGAGCCGAATTTTTTAATTTTTCTTATTATTTTTTCTCAATAAGCCCACCGAAGGACTACTGCCACCAAATTTAAAAATAAAAACTACAGTAAATTAAAAAATTTGGCGGACTTAATAAATTAACCCAAGCCTCTAAATATAGCACTTTATGCCCTATTTGCTATAGGCATTGTTAGCAACTGGCTTTTCCCCATGTGAGTTAGAATTTAATTGTTTCATTCCCTAATCTTTATTAGCTATTTCTTTCGGTTTTCCTAAAAGAAAGCGAAACACAACGAAACCAATTATCATTCCTAGTAATACTGGGATTATAAATTCAATTGAATAAAGATTATCTCTAAAAGAAATGTAAAGTTTTGTTATTCCAGTAATTGCAGCACCAGTCAAACCTCCTGAAATCGAGGCGATTATTGCCTTTTTAGGAAAAAATAAGATTCCTGCAACCATTCCAATTACAGTGTGTGCTATCCACATAGTAGATTCAGACATAAAGCCAGCATGAGAAATTCCGAATTCTAGTGAGAACCCCATATTTACAACAGTCAACATACCTGTTGCTACAAATAGTATTAAACCTGCCATCATTGCGAATTTTCTAGCCTTACTTATATTTTCAAACGGGTTTGGTGGTGGTACATTTTGTTCTTCCATTCTAATTTATAGTTTTTGGTTAAATTTAATATTTTGATAGATTCTATTTCAATTTGATTTTTATAGCTTGTTGGCAACGTTACGTGCGTATGATTCGTTGCGTGTTTGAGCAACTAATTTAGCAAATAAAAACCGAATAAAATATTCCGCAGGAATATTCGTAAGTAGGCTAGAAGCAAGCAATTAATTATACACATCTTAACTTAGCATTTCACTGTCAATCTTTTTATTTGTATGTAATTTCTCGTTTCTCTATTAAATAAGTATCATCACTTAATATAATAGCTCTAAATATCCAATCTCTATTTGCATTATACTCATAATTTACAAAAAACATTTCTTCAATTATCTTTTCTTCATATTCAAACGTAGTATTCAAATTTATTAAATTGCTATTTTCATCATATTTAAGTTCTTTAAATTTGATAACTTTTTCTTTTTTAATATCATGTATTGTTTCAGAGGATTCTAAACAATCTTTATAAGTGTAGACTTTATTAATCAATCCATCTTCACTTTTTATGAGAATAGGTTTATTATTAATGTCATACTCTACAATGGTTAGTGTTTCACTAAGCTCTTCAATTAATACATCGTCATAATATTTACTTTTAATTTCTTTTGTTAATCGATTATCGTTATATTGATATTCTATGAACGTTTTAATTTCACTGTATTCTATTATGCTATATCCTTTATAAACTGATATATTTCCATCAGTATTATAATTGTAATGATCTATAAAAGCAGGTGATTTACTACTAATCACAATTTCATTATTTATTTTTTTTGCGTTAAATGACTTTCTTACTTCTTCTATTATGTCATTTTTATTATTACATTCTACTGTCTGAGAATTGCAACTTACAAAGCATATTACAATCAGAAGAGTTATAAATTCAGGACACTTAATTAACATAGTTTTAATTATTATTCTATTCGACTTTTACACCATTTTCATAAGTATTGATTTCTTTTAAAACACCAAATTTGTCGTATATTTTCCAAGTACCATTTCCATCTTTTAATGTGCCCTTATCCAAGACATTGCCGTTAGGGTCCCGTAATTCTATTATATTCCACCTCAAACCTTCTGAATTATTCTTTTCATATTTATATTCTGCCCTAGTTTTTAATTTGCCATTTTCATAAAACCATTCCGTTATACCAAATCTATCACCATAATTTTCAGTAGTACTATAAGCCAAATTTCCATTTTCATGGAAAGATTTATAAATTCCGTTTACTACTAGTTTTTTATTCAAATATCCACAAGAATAAGAAGTCTTAACATTACCATTTTTAAAATAAGTTATTACAGAATCTTCAAAACCATTTTTGTAAGTAATAAACTCTTTTATATTAACACTTCCCTTATAGTAAATTTTCTTTTCTATTTTGAGACCTCTGTCATATTCTATTTCGGTGCCAAGAATACCGTCTTCATAATAAAAACTCCAATGACCATCTCTAACAATTCCTCCAGATTTCATAGTAGCATTTTCAATTAATAGATGATTTTTACTAGTCTTCATATATGATATAGTTTCTCTCGGACCATTTTTCTTTATCATATTTGACATCTCTTCAATTAAGCTTTTTATTTTAGGATGAAAATCATCTGCTATATTCCCAGTCGATTTTACATTACCATTTGGCCAAGTATTTGTATTCTTATTTTCAACATATTTTAGATTATTGTTATCTAAAAATTGGTTGAAATTATTTTTAGTTCTAGTTAATAATTGGGAAGTATTATATGAAAAATAAGAAGTTGAATTTACATATGTATTAAAATCATATCCTTTTTCTATAAATATTTCGTTACCATCGGATAAACTTTTGGATATAATATCTTTTTCTTTAGTTATAGTAAATGTGTGATTGTTTTTATAATAATTGGAGCCTGTTATTTTATTGAATATCTTCAGATAATTATCATTAGCAAACATTTTAAAAATAAAAACAGGAGTATTATTTTTTTTAGTGGAAAATGTATATTCATTTTGCCCGTTTTTATTCATAATTACGACATCGTTTTCTTTTTTAATTTCAGCACTATATTCTGAGCCATCAGTAGGCCCATGAAAATAATCGTTTTTATAGAACTTTGCTTTTATAATTTCTTTTCTATTTTTTGCTACTGAATTAATTTGTATTTCAGGATAAACAATTTTGTTGTTTTCGTAAAAAGTTAATAAAATCTTTTCTGCTTTTTCATTCTTAAATTTGATGTCCACTTGGATACCATCTTTTTTGCCTCCTGTAATTAAACCATTTTGTAAATTAATTGGTTCGTAGTGGTTAAAAATTTTATGAGAACCACTTGCATTGCTAACAACACCAACACCTACTTTTTTTTCTGATGAATAAAAATTATACGATTTGTATCCATTGGGTAATGCTGTAACACTAAATTTATTTTTACAATCTCCTCGAATACATTTTTCTATATCTTGAGATAAACTGGTTTTGAACACAAATAATATTATTACGGATGTAAAGATGATTTTTAACTTCATTTTTTATAAATTATTGATTAGAGTGAGATGTATTATACTGATATAGGTTGACCTTTTTTGGTTATTATTTAGATGTCCAAACGATTTTTTTTTAGCCGTTTAGAAGGCAAAAAAATAGTTTGAACTGGGTCTGTTCTTAAATTTTAAGTTCAGGTAAATTTACATTATTTTTCCGATATGATTTGTATTTAATGTTTGGATTGAGGTGGACTTCAGCAGATTTTCTTAAGTCCAGGCTAAAATGTGTCCTCAAATTGTTGTAAATATACACAGCTTGCTCAGTCATTTTTTGAGCCAGATTCGTGTTTTTAATGGTTTGTTTTAGTCCATATTCATATTTGAGTGTTCTATTGATTCTTTCTACTACAGCATTTTCGTATGGATCATACTGTTCTGTCATACTCATAGTAATCTTGTTGTCTTCCGCGAACTGGGTGTACTTAGGATTGGAGTATTGAAACCCTCTATCCGAATGATGGATAAGGTTTTTATTAGGGTATTTACGATTTTTAATAGCCATAGCGAGCGCCTCTGTGCAAAGGGATGTTCTCATATGGTTGTCGAGTTTATATCCCATGATTTGCTTAGAATAAGCATCTGTAACGAGCGCTAAATAGTTGTGCCCATTTTCGGTTTTGATGTAGGTGATATCGCTTACCCAGAGCTGTTCTGGCCGAGTAGGAACGTGGTCTTTTACAAGGTTCT
>Ga0209187_1001058_pt1 | contig 36073 bp, 16 predicted proteins | sample BantaG_FD_187430 | JGI IMG/M metagenome (GOLD analysis project Ga0209187, IMG submission 187430) | Marine algal microbial communities from Bantry Bay, Ireland - BantryBay_4 metaG (SPAdes) (version 2) | ecosystem: Host-associated > Algae > Red algae > Unclassified | place: Bantry Bay, Ireland...
TGACCGCCACCGATGGCATCGCCCGCTTCAAGACGCAGGCCGATGTGACCAGTTACCTCGTCATCGGCTTCGACGCCCCGCCGACCGCGAGCACCGCCACCGGCGCTGTTCTCGCCGGCGCCTTGCTTGAAGTCGACGGCGGCCACGCCATCTACCTCAGTCCCGCCGCCGGTCTCGAACTGACGGTCGAGTAAATTTAGCAACCAACCCAAGTAACACCTGGCCCCGAGAAACCTTCTCGGGGCCTTTTTCGTCGTTGTTTTCTGATGAGGGACGCGGAAAATTTACATCATCCCAAATCGCTTTCAATCCTTCGAGGAGCAATATCTTTTTAAGGCGTGTCGAAAGACGGGCTTTTAGACCGGCATCTGGGCAAGATGATGTTCGACGATCAAAAGTAAGGCGGGATAAATCGGTTGTCAGAACGCGCGTTCGCCATATGAAGGTCGCGCATGCTGTTGAAACCTAAATCCCACATTCAAGACCTGCGGATCTACGAACCCGGTCGCCCGCTCGAGGAAGTTGCACGCGAGCTCGGACTCGACGTGGGCACCATGGTCAAACTTGCGTCGAACGAGAACCCGCTCGGGCCCTCTCCAAAAGCCGTGGCCGCGATGAAGGCCAGCGCCAGTGACATGCACCTCTATCCAGACGGCGGATGCCACTACCTGCGTCAAGGACTCGCCCAAGCGCTCGGCGTGCCCCCTGAGACTCTCGTGTTCGGTTGCGGCAGCAACGAGATCATCGAGTTGCTTGGACACGTGTTCATGGAAGCCGGCACCAACATCGTCATGTCGGAACAGGCCTTTATTATTTACCACCTGATCGCGGCCGGTTGGCGGGCAGAAACCCGCTTCGTTCCTGCCGTGGACCACGGGCATGATCTCGACGCCATGGCGGCCGCGATCGATGAGAAGACGCGCATCGTCTTTGTCGCCAATCCGAACAACCCCACCGGCACCCTACTGGACCCTGACGCGGTCCGGGCCTTTGCGAACAAGGTTCCGGACGAGGTTCTGCTGGTGCTCGACGAAGCCTACATCGAACTCCTCGAACCAGAGCAACGTCCCGAACTGCAACTCAAGCGCGACAACATTCTCGTGCTGCGTACCTTCTCCAAGGCCTACGGACTCGCCGGCCTAAGGGTCGGCTACGGGATCGGCCACCCCGAACTCGTTCGCTGCCTCGAAGCGTTCCGCCAGCCGTTCAATGTCACCGCCATGGGCCAACACGCCGCCCTCGCCGCAGTCACCGACACCGAACACGTCGAAGCGCTCTGCCGTGTTACCCGCGACGGACTCGCACAACTTTCCGCCGCCGCCGCCGCGCGCGACATCCCGGTCGTTCCGAGCTGTGTAAACTTCATCCTGCTCGAAACCGGACGCGGGCGCGAACGCTTCGAGGCGCTCAAGCAGCAAGGCGTCATCGTCCGCCCGATGGACGGCTACGGCCTCCCGGAACACATCCGCGTCTCCATCGGCACCACGGAAGAAAACCAGCGCTTTATCGACGCGCTCGACCAAGTTCTCGCATGAGCACATCGCCTCCCGAACAGAACATTGGCCGCGTCGCCATCCACGGCCTCGGCTTGATGGGCGGCTCGCTCGGACTCGCCTTGCGCGACCGCGGTGTGTTCGTCACCGGCTACGCACGGCGCCCCGAAACCCGAGCCGCTGCGCTCGAACGCGGGATGGTCGATGCCTGCTTCGCCGATCCCGCCGAGGCCGCCGCCGAGGCCGATATCGTGGTGCTCTGCACCCCGGTGATGACCATTCCCGAACTCGCCGTATCCATTGCCCCCGCGCTCAAACCCGACGCGATCATCACCGATGTCGGCAGCACCAAAGCGTGGTTACATCAGCAAATCGACCATCCTGCTTTTGTCGGCAGCCACCCGATGTGCGGTTCGGAAAAGACCGGACTCGAAGCATCCTTTGCCGGACTTTATCAAGACGCCGTCACCGTCGTCACCAGTACGAAAGAAAGGAGTACTGCGGCCGATGAGCACGCCGAGAAGGTCGCGGCGTTATGGAAGTCCATCGGCTCCCGAGTGATCTGTATGCCCCCGCAAGACCACGACAAACTCGTCGCGCGCACCTCCCATCTGCCCCACCTCGCCGCCTCCTTGCTGGTCGCCGCCGCCAACCGCGAACGCACGCCACATCTCTGCGATCTCATGGGTTCCGGCTACCAATCGACCACCCGCCTCGCCGAAGGCTCGGCCGACGTGTGGCATGATATCGTCAAAACCAACGCGTCGGCGGTACGCGCCGAACTGGCCTCGTTCCGCGCCGAACTCGACCACCTCCTGCAACAAATCGACCAAGGCATCGACACCGGCGACTTCAATGCGGTGCGCGACTTTCTCGACCGTCAGGCCAAAACCCGCATTTCCCAACGTACCTAAGATGATGATGAACACGATTCTGCTCCCCTGCCTTCTATTCGCCACGTTTGCCGCATTCGCCACCTCCAGTGCCGCCGCCGCCGAACGACCCAGCCGTCCCAACATTGTCTTTTTCTTTACTGATGACCACGCCCCCCACGCCATCGGCGCCTATGGTGGCTGGCTGAAAGAGGTGAACCCCACGCCAAACATCGACCAGCTCGCCGCCGAGGGCATGCTGTTCGAACGCAGCTACTGCGCCAACTCGATCTGCGGCCCGAGCCGCGCTAACATCATCACCGGCAAACACTCGCACGCCAACGGCTTCCGCAATAATGGCGACAAGTTCGACGGCGGGCAACAGACCTTCCCGAAACTGCTGCAACAGGTCGGGTATCAAACCGCCGTCCTTGGCAAGTGGCACCTCAAAAGCGATCCGCAGGGCTTCGACTTCTGGCGCGTCCTCCCCGGACAAGGCGACTACTACAACCCGATCCTCTACGACAAAGATGGACGCAAACGGTACGAAGGATACTGCACTGACGTCGTCACCGACATGGCGATCAAATGGCTCAAGCAGGACCGCGACCCGAGCAAACCGTTCATGATGATGTGCCAGCACAAGGCCCCACACCGCACCTGGATGCCGGCGCCGCGCCACCTCACCCTGTACGATGATATCGAGATTCCCGAGTGCCCTACCCTGTTCGACCAATACGAGGACAACGCCAGCGGCGCCCGGTTCCAAGAGATGGAAATCGACCGGCACATGAGTTTGCAGAGCGATCTCAAAGTCCCCGAAGGCCCGGGGCTCGACTTCGAACGTGCGCTGCTCACCGACAAGTCCACGCTGCGCAATTGGAACACCATGAACGATCAGCAGAAGGCAGACTGGACCGCCGCCTACAAGCCGAAAAACGACGCCGCCAAAGAGGCCAAACTTGAAGGTCGCGATCTGGTCAAATGGAAATTTCAACGCTACGTGAAGGACTACTTGCGCTGCGTAAAAGGCGTGGATGAAAACATCGGTCGCATGATGAAGGCGGTGAAAGACGCCGGGCTCGAAGACAACACCGTGTTCGTCTACTCCTCCGACCAAGGCTTCTATCTGGGCGACCATGGCTGGTACGACAAACGGTGGATGTACGAGGAATCCTTCATGATGCCGCTGATCATCAAATGGCCCGGCGTCACCAAACCCGGTTCGCGCAATACCGACATGGTGCAAAATATCGACTACGCCCCGACCTTCCTCGAGATGGCCGGCACGGAGATTCCCGACGACATCCACGGCACTTCATTGGTGCCACTACTCAAAGGCGCGACGCCGGAAGATTGGCGCGACCGCCTGTACTATCACTACTACGAATACCCGAGCGTACACATGGTGCCCAAGCACATTGGCATCGCGAAAAAGCGGTGGAAGCTGATGCACTTTTACGAGTTCGGCGAGTTCGAGATGTACGACCTCAAAACCGATCCGGACGAGTTGCATAACCTTGCCGAAAAAGAGGAACACGCGGAGATGCTAGCGGCGTTGAAGAAGGAACTCGTCGCATTGAAGGCCGCGTTCGAAGATCCGATGGACCTGACCCCGAAGTCGAAAGAATGGCAAACGCAGGTGCGTGACCGCCGCATGGTTGAAAAAATTAAATAGCAGCGAGACATTCGGTCTGAAGAGAGAAGGTTGGAGGTGGAAAATGGCACGTAGTTTTTGCCGACGGGTCTCCGTTCGGCCGGTCTTCTCCTATTTCGAGGCGACACTCGTGCTCCGACCAAAACAGCGGAGAACGCGTTCGGAAATTGGGGGCCGCGATCTTCGATTTTTCATCGTCCAACCGCAGGTCGAACCTTGAAAATCTCGTAAGTCTTCTAAACGTTTTCCGTTCTTTATGTATGAAATACCTCATTGCGTTTGCTTGCCTCACTTTCCTTGTCCCCGTTCTCCACGCCCAAAAACAAAATATCGTTGATGTAGCCGTCGGCAACCCGGACTTCAGTACCTTGGTCGCCGCGTTGAAAGCCGCCGACCTGGTCGACACCGTCAAGAACGGCACCTTCACTATTCTCGCGCCCACCAACAAAGCGTTCGAGAACTTACCCGACGGCGTGCTCGCCGATTTGCTCAAGCCAGAGAACAAAGAGAAGCTCAGCAGGATTCTCACCTATCATGCCATTCCGGGAACGAAGACCGTCGACCAACTCCTTTCCGGCAAGGCATTTGCCACCGCCCAGACCGAAGAGGTGAAGGTCGCTTTTCGGGACGGTCGCGTGCGGGTGAACGACAGCGCCATTGTGCAAAGCGCCGACATCCTTTGCAAGAATGGGGTCATTCACGTGATTGATGCCGTGCTGCTACCGCCTCCCTCGGGTCCGGGAACGCTGGTCGAAACTGCCGTTGCCGCAGGCAGTTTCAACACCTTGATTGCTGCGGTAAAAGCCGCCGGTTTGGTCGACGCACTGAACGCCGAAGGACCTCTGACAGTCTTCGCTCCCACCGACGAAGCGTTTGCCGCCTTGCCGGAAAAAACCATCAAGCAACTGCTTTCGCCCGCCGGGAAAGATCAACTCACCGACATCCTCACCTTCCACGCGGTCAAAGGAAATGTGTCCGCCGGTGATGCGCTGAACGCCAAAAAAGCCACCGCGCTCAACGGCAAATCGCTCGCCTTCACCTTCGCGGATGGCGCGTTCAAAGTACAGGATGCGAAAATTCTCAACGTCGACATCGAAGCCTCCAACGGCACGATCCACGTCATCGACCGCGTTCTCTTGCCACCGAAATCTGCAACGAAAACGAGTGCAGTCGATGCGACGAACTTACAGACAGCACAGAAGCTGATGGAAGTCGCCGTCGCGCATGGTGTACCGATCTTCAACGACGGTGACCACGCCGGTTGCGCCACAGTTTATATGGCCGCGAGCCAACATGTGTTGAAAATGAACGGCCTCTCTGACGACATCCGGAGTCCGTTGGAACGCGCCATGAAATCCGCCAAGGAATCCAGCTCCGCCCGCCAACGTGCCTGGGTTCTACGCGCCGGCATCGACAAGGCCTATCGCGCCATCGAACATAGCCAACCCGTGATTCAGAATGACGCCGGAGCTGCGGTCACAGACGCTCCCGCCGACCCAATTAGCGAACCGCAAAAAGTGCCGGAAAACGCCACGGTCATCATCGACTTCACCGACAAGAATCCGGGCGCGCAATGGAAGACCGTGAACGACAATGTCATGGGCGGCCGCTCAAAAGGCGGACCGACGTTTGCCGAGGGCAACTTGGTGTTCTCCGGTTCGACCAACACCGATGGTGGCGGCTTTTCCTCCATTCGTACCCTCCCCCGCGACTGGAATCTAGGCGAAGCCGACGGAATCATCGCACGCATTAAAGGCGACGGTCGCACCTACCAGTTCGACGTACGCAAACGTGGCGTCACAGATTGGATCGCTTACCGAGCCGAGTTCAAAACCCAAAAAACGTGGTCATGGCGCATGGTGAAAATTCCGTTCGCCGACCTCAAGCCCACCCGGATGGGTCGTGCGGTTGAAGGCAAAGCGGTCACCGCTGCAGACGTCGAGGCGATTGGCCTGTTCATCTACGACAAGAAAGATGGCCCGTTCAAACTGCAGGTCGACTGGATCGGCACCTACAAGGACTAAACGCCATCTGTCCCTCCTTGAAAAGCCACCTTTCCGGTGGCTTTTTTACGTTCGGCGCGGCGAAATCACTATGGCAAGAATTTGCCATAGTGTGGCAAGGTTTCGCCATAATATGGCAAGACTCTGCCATACGCCAAACTGCCCTTCGATCCAGATCGGAGAAACGGCTCGCGAGGCCGCTCGCCCTCCAGGTTCTTTTTAAAAACGGCTCGCGGGCCACTCGCCCTCTAGGTTCATTTTAGAATCAACTGGAGGGATGCCGGCCTCGGCATCCGCGGGGTTTCTTCGATCCAGATCGGAGAAACGGCTCGCGAGGCCGCTCGCCCTCCAGGTTCTTTTTAGAATCAACTGGAGGGATGCCGGCCTCGGCATCCACGGGGTTTCTTCGATCCAGATTGGAGACACGGCTCGCGGGGCCGCTCGCCCTCCAGGTACTTTTTAGAATCGACTGGAGGGATGCCGGCCTCGGCATCCGCGGGATTTCTTCGATCCAGATCGGAGAAACGGCTCGCGGGCCGCTCGCCCTCCAGGTTCTTTTTAGAAACGGCTCGCGAGGCCGCTCGCCCTCCAGGTTGTTTTTATTACGAACCTCAGGGTTGAATCCGAACGCGGTAGAACTGAAGCGGCACGCATGGTGCGGTTTCGGTCAAGACGCCAAAGCCGTTGGTCGCCGTCGTGCTGCCCAACAGGGTGAAGGTGTCGTTGGTACTTAGTTGCGGCGCCATTTCGAGATCGTAGGTAAACCCTGCCATCGACTCGAACGCGATGTCGCGCGCAGTGGCGGTCGGCACGATATTGGTGATCACCGGTTCGCCGGCGACGTGTACCTGAAAGGTTTCGGTATCGGAAAGCGGTGGAGATCCGTCATCCGTGACCGTCACCGAAATGGGTAAAATGGTGAATGCGTCTGCCGGCGTTGTCGTGATGGTTACCACGTTCGTGCTGATGGAGACGCCGGGCCCGCTGGCGGTGTAGCTCAGGGTCTGTCCGACGTCCGCCTCCCCTGCCATAAAGGCAAATCCAAGAATGGTGCCGGCGGCGACAAACTGGTCGGGCACTGGGCCAAGGACGGGTGCTCGGTTCGGCGGAACGGGCAGCATGCGCGTCGCCACCAACTGGCCTTGCAACCGGAAGAAACTGTCATTGGTGGTGACTGCGGTAAACTGCAACAGGTTGTCGAGTTCGATGACGAGGGTCTCGATGCCATTGGACTGCATGATCGAACTCATTGGATTATTATTGGTGGTGACGGTGTTGGTGATCGCGAAGGTGAAATTGGTGACGGGATACGTAACCGGAAAGCCAAATAGCGAGGCCAGCACGTCGACCGACACAGCGACATCGCCCGTCACGACATTGGCGACCAGTTGGGTACCAGGAATACCGCCAATCGGATCGATGGGCAGGACCGAACTGCCGACGGTGAGTTCGAGATTACGCAGCGCGGTCTCGGCTTGAAAGCCAGTGAGCGTAACGCCGGCGGGGATGGTATTGCTCGGAATCACAATGCCAGCTGGAATGGGTCCGTTGACCATGAGGCCATAATTCGCCGGCTCGCTCCCGTCCTCGCCGGAGGCCAGAGGCGCCCAAGATCCGGAGTCCTCGGCGGAGACGATACCACTCGATGGAAACAGCACTTGAGTGGCGTTACCCGTGTCGCTGTTCAGGGTCGCGTCGATGGCACCGGTGAAACTGGTGGTGAGACTTCCGGCGCCTTGCGCCATGAAGGGAGTGCCGATGAAACTGCCGTTGACGGTCACGGTCGAGCGTGTGCTGTCGACGGTGTAGACGACCGACGTCTGGCCGAAACCAAACCCGGCGAAATGAAAGAGACTGAGGAGATAAAAAACCGGCTTCATGATAGGTGCTTTTTTAGTTCGTTCGAAATTTCAGTAAGAGTTCGCCTAAATCGGCTATTTGACATTTTTAATATAGAGCCAAGGGGCGATAAAGGTATAGTGGGTCTGGCCAAGTTCAAGAGCGCGAAGTTCGCCAAATCAGGTAAATCCGAGGTTGAGCAAAGATTAGCAGGCTGTTGATCTATTCGGATCTGCGAAAATCGGTTCACTTCGTCCTCAGCTTCGTCAACGAAGTGCTTAAATATGCCGATATTCTCACACCTCGTTTCCTCGCTGAGAACAAGGTGCTCCCGATTTTCGTGACGGAGTAATAAATCAACAGCCTGCTAGACGAAGGGCTTTCTCGTCCGTAGGATCAAAGTTAATGCGAATCCGCGAGACCGTTAGCACAGTTCTCTCCAGCCTCACGGCGGTGGTGCTAGACGCGTTTTGTGTCTATGGCGGATTTCTGCTAGCCTTGTGGATCCGCTTCGACAGCGGTCTGTTCGAACTCCGCGACGGCTTTACTAAGCCCCCTTTCGACCACCTGCTGCTCCTGTCCGGCGTCGGTACCCTCGTCTTTTTGGTCACCTTCCATCTCAACGGCCTGTTCAAGCGGCCGCACCATGGCCGGTTCGAAGATAAGATTCCGCGTCTGGTCAAATGCATCCTGATTAGCTTTCTCGTCTATCTGGCAATTGAAACCGCCTTGCGACTCGACCCGCCGTTCTCGCGGATCTCGCTGTTACTCGCGTTCGGCACGATCACGGTACTGCTCTTGTTGCAGAAATATATTGTCTACCGAATCGAGTGGAACTTGGCGCGGCACATGCCCAAGATCAATCGAGTGCTGGTGATCGGGACCGACGCGACGGCGCTACAAGTGACGAAGGCGATCAAGAACGAACCCTTTCTCCGGGCCGAGGTGGCCGGCTATGTGCGCAGTTCGGAGCAGAAGCACCACGAGGGTATCGGCGAAGACCGCGTTCTCGGCGACTTGCCCGCCATCGCCAACTTGCTCGAACGCCACGAGGCGAACCAAATCATCCTGTGCGACCACGCTGTCAGTAGCGAACGCAAAATCGATCTCGCCAACCTTTGCGAAGACCGCTTTGTCCATTTCAGCGCGGTCCCTGACATGTTCACCAGCCTCGCCGGCCAAGTAGAAATTGTGAACCTTGGCGGCGTGCCGCTGATCGGACTGCAAAAATGGCCACTCGATTACATTCATCATCGCCTGCTAAAGCGCGGCGTCGACATTCTCGGCGCCACCGTCGGGCTTCTGGTGATTGGGCCAATCATTGGCGTCGCAGCCTTGCTAATCAAGCGTGGCTCGCCGGGTCCGGTGTTCTACAAACAAGTGCGCTGCGGCAAAAACGGCCGCGAGTTCACCATCTACAAACTGCGCACCATGCGCCAAGACAGCGAGGTCGCTGGGCCCGGCTGGACGACCACCGACGATCCGCGCATGACGCCAGAGGGCAAATGGTTGCGCCGGTTTGAGATCGACGAACTACCGCAACTTTACAACGTACTGCTCGGGCAGATGAGCCTGGTTGGGCCGCGTCCCGAACGCCCCATCTACGTGAAACAGTTCAAGGGTGAGATCGACCGTTACATGCAACGCCACGTCTCCTTGCCGGGCATGACCGGCTGGGCCCAAGTGAACGGTCTCCGCGGGGACACCTCCATCTCCGACCGCATTTCCTTCGACCTGTATTACCTCGAAAACTGGTCGCTGTCCTTCGACTTTAAAATCCTCGTCAAAACTCTATTCACCACCGCCCGTCCGGTCACTGGAACCAATCGTTGACTCGACTTGTTTCGAACGGCACGGATGCGAGAAACTATTGCAAAGCCTCCACATGAAATCGCTTCCTAAAATTGCCCTACTCCTCTTCTTCGCCCTGTTCCTGACCGGTTGCTCCACCGTGAACGACGTCTACTACTCCGGCGTGGAGAAACTCACCGGTAACGAAAAACGCGACCTGCTAGTTAAACGGGTCTCCAACGCCCGCGACGCCCAGCAAGACGCCAAAGAACAGTTTGTCTCGGCCCTCGATGAGTTTACTTCGATCGTGAATTTCGACGGCGGTGAGTTAGAGAAGCGTTACGGCCGGCTCAAGTCCGAACTCGACCGCAGCAACAACCGCGCCAGCGCGGTGAGCAGCAGAATTGCAAGCGTTGAACGCGTGTCCCGCAGCCTGTTCGCCGAATGGAAGGACGAGATCAACAGCTACGATAATGCCAACCTCAAAGCCCAATCGCAAAAACTCATGGGCGACACCCAAGGTCGCTACAGCCAACTGATCGGCAAAATGAAAGCAGCAGAGTCGAAGATGAAACCGGTCCTGCGCGCGTTCAACGACCAGGTTCTCTATCTAAAACACAACCTCAACGCCACCGCCATCGCTTCGCTCAAAACCGAACTCGATTCGGTCGAAGGCGACGTCGCCAGCTTGATTCGTGACATGGAGGCATCGATCGCCGAGGCGGACGCGTTTATTCAGGGAATGCAGTAAAGTTTCCCTTTCTTCGTCATTATTACTATAGTAATGAACTCTCTTTATGAACGTCCACCACGTTGACCACCCGCTGATCAAGCATCACCTCCGTGAGCTGCGTGATGTACGGACACGTCCAGAAACGTTCCGGCATCTATCCGGGCGGCTTGCGACCTTGGTGGCCTACGAAGCAACCAAGGACCTCGAACTCGAGGACTGCACGGTGCAGACCCCGCTGATGGAAACGCCGGCGCACCGGCTCAGCCAACGCATCGGCATCGTGCCGATCCTTCGAGCCGGACTCGGCATGGTACAGCCCGTTCTCGAACTCATCCCCACCGCCGAAGTGTGGCATCTGGGGTTCTACCGCGACGAGGAAACACTCGAAGCCATCCCCTACTACGAAAAACTTCACCGCGCCCCCGTGGACATCGCGTTGATCACCGACCCGATGTTGGCCACCGGTGGTTCGGCCATTGGCGCGCTCGAACGGGTTCACGCCTGGGGCTGCCCCCGGGTAAAGCTACTCTGCCTCATCGCCGCCCCGGAAGGCATTGCCGCCGTGCATGAAAAGTTTCCAAAAACGCAAGTTTATGTGTGTTCAATCGACGAACGCCTGAACGACAAAGCGTACATTGTCCCCGGACTCGGAGACGCTGGCGACCGCATCTTCAACACCGAACATTCCCAATAACAAATCCAACACTTACCTTCTAACTCGCTGCCGACTAATGAATGCCTCTTCGTTACTACCCGGATTTCTTTTCGCCCTGCTTTTGGTCTTCACTACCGGTTGCGGGAATAAGGGCGCGGCAGTCGTCCCGGAAGCCGTCGCTTGGGAACCCCTCACCAAAGTCGATGAAACGCTGGCGCACGCCGCCCCATCCGACGCCCCCGACATCGCGCTCATGGTGTCCGAACTCGCAGCGCCAGACAACCTTCCCAACGCCGACTTGGTCACGACCATGCTCGGCGACCTCAAAACCCTAGGCCAAGAGCTATCGGGAACGACCGAGTCCGATGTCTCTGAACATTTCGAAGCCATGCACGTGCTGGTCGGTAAAATGCTGACCGAGGCGGGTCTCGATCAACATGTTTGCGAACATGACCACCATGGCGAAGACGGACACGGCGAAGACGGACACGGCGAGGACGGACACGGTGAGGACGGACACGGTGAGGATGCGGTCGGCATCCAGGGTACCGAGGAAAACGGCCCCGAGGAATGACCGAACCTGGCATAAAAGCCGAGTCTGTCGAGGGGCGCGTTGGGTTCGACACCGCCGTTGCCTTCCGTGATTGTCGCCTCGACCTCGCCGCTGATGTCCGACTGCAACTAGACCATTGGTCGGTCGCGCCGGGGAGCCAGGTGGCGATCACCGGACCAAGCGGATGCGGCAAGTCCTCCTTACTCCACCTCATCTCAGGCTTGCTGAAACCAAGCGCCGGTGAGGTCGAGGTGTTCGGTAAAAACCTGGGCGCGATGTCCGCGCGCGCACGCGACCGCTTCCGCGGCCGCGAAATGGGCATCATTTATCAAACCTTCAATTTGCTACCGCACTTCAGTCCGCGCGAGAACGTCAAGATCGGCATGCGTTTCGGCCGCGCCGTCGCCAAGGCCGATCGGAACGCGCGCGCCGATGCGGTTCTGGAAACGGTCGGGTTATCGCATCGAGCCAAACACCGCGTCAGCACCCTCTCCATCGGCGAACAGCAGCGCGTCGCCATTGCCCGCGCCATTGCCAACCAACCGCGCCTGATTCTCGCCGACGAACCGACCGGTTCGCTTGACCCGGACAACGGACGCAAAGTGTTCGACCTGCTGCAACAACTTGCGCAAGAAACAGAGGCGACCTTAGTTGTTGTCACCCACGACCTCGAACTAGCCCGCGAGTTGCCGGAGCAGTTCGACGCCCGGGAGTTGGTCCAATGAATTTACTCGCGATGGCTTGGCGTTCGGTCCGGGCACGGCCAGTGGTCACCTTCTTATCGGTGGTGTCCATTGCCCTCGGCACCGCGCTGGTCTGCGTCGTACTGAGTCTGCACCGAGCCTCCGAGGAGGCGTTCGAAGCAGAGATTGGCAGCTTCGAGATGGTGGTGGGGGCCAAGGGAAGTCCCTTGCAGTTAATTCTTAGCAGCCTGTATTTCCTCGATCGTCCCACCGGAAACATTCGCTACAGTGCCCTCGCTGATGTGCGTTCGAACCGACTGGTTCGCGCCGCGGTCCCCATCGGACTTGGCGACAGCATTCAAGGCTATCCGATTGTCGGCACCGAAGCTTTGCTGTTCAAATGGCGGCGACGCGGTCGACCCAAGCCCTTGTTCGAACTCGCGCAGGGCCGGATGTTTGAGCGCTCGTTTGAAGCGGTGCTCGGAGCCGAAGTCGCTCGAAAGACTGGGCTTAAGGTCGGCGACACGTTTGCCGGCATGCATGGCATGACGGCGGGCGGGAAGGCCCATGATGAATTTCCGTTCACGGTTGTCGGGATACTCGACACCAGTGGCATGTCGGTAGACCGGGCTGCGTTCGCGACGCTCGACTCGGTTTGGAAAGTTCACGAACATCCGGATGATGATCCAAACGAGGAGAAGGAATTGACCGCGATTCTCGTGAGTTTGCAAAGCATTCCGATGCGTTGGAAATTCATGGAGGAGATGAATGCGAATACCGAATCGATGGCAGCCTCCCCGTTGATGGAGATGCAGCGCCTGCGCAATTCGATGATCCGTCCCCTGCAACGGATCCTGCTGGTCGTCGCGGCGTTGGTGATTCTGGTCGCCTGTCTCGCGGTGCTCGCCACCTTGTTACAAGCGTCCGAACAACGGCGCCGCGACCGCGCGGTGCTGCGGGCGCTCGGCGCCTTTCCGGCCGAATTGTTCACTTTGGTTTTGTTGGAAGCGATGCTGACCGTCTTGATCGGGGTCACCCTGGGTTGGTTGATCGGCCATGGCGCGCTGGCGTTCGGAGCGGAAGCATCGCAAGCGAATTTTGGTATGAACATCCATCCTTGGGCGACGGGTTCCCGCGAAATCAAAGCGCTGCTGTTGATTCTGAGTTCGGGCTTTTTGGCCGGACTCATTCCAGCCGCGGTGAACTACCGACGGTCGCCAGTTCGGGATTTGAAAGCGTAGGGACCTGCGTCGGAAGGTGGAAGATTGAAGGTCGCAGGTGCCCGAGCGCCATCTTCTATCTTCAGGCCACAGCCTCCCACCTGCCGGGCCGAAGGCCGAGACTCCGTTATCTTCCACCTTCCACCTTCGATCTTCAAGGCCGCAGGCCTACCCCGAACGGGCCGCTTCGATAAACGCTTGGACGGCGGCAAGGTCTTTGTGGCCGGGTTCGGACTCGACGCCCGAACTCACGTCCACGCCCCAGGGATGAACCGCCGCGATCGCTTCGGCGACATTGTCCGGCTTCAGGCCGCCGGCGAGCAAAACGCGTTGGTCCAAAACCTTGACCGATTCGACAAACAACCGGGCTTTCTCCCAATCGACGGTGAGGCCAGTGCCGCCGGGCATGGCTTCGGTGTAGGAATCAATCAGCAGCGTATCGAGTCTTTCCACGGTGGGTGAGAGTTCGCGATCAAGGTGAACCACCTTCCAAATTTCGACCAGCGGCGGGCACCAAGACCACTCGGTCTCAGCCCCGTGCAGTTGCAAGACATCCAATCCAGCCTCGTCGGCGATCCGGCAATTTTCTTCGGCGGACAGGTCGACCGTCACGCCGACTTTTAGAATGCCTTCGGGGATGTCTTCGGTCCAGGCGGCGACTTGTTCGACGGTGACGGCGCGCGGAGATTTCGGGTAAAAGACAAACCCCATCGCGTCGGGGTCCATCGCCATCACGGCTTTTACATCGGCCTCATTGGCGAGGCCGCAAATTTTGACGAAGACGGACACTTACTTTCCGGCCTCGGACGCCTCTTTACGATCGTGTTTGAGATAGGCTTCAATAAACGGTTGGAGGGCTCCGTCCAACACGGCGGCAGCGTTGCCCGATTCATGGCGGCTGCGCAGATCCTTCACCATGGTGTAGGGTTGCAGCACGTAGGAACGGATTTGGTTCCCCCAAGCGATTTCACCTTTGGACCCATAAAATTGCTCTTGGGCTTTGTTGAGTTTATCGCGTTCGAGTTCGTACAGCTTCGCTGCGAGCATTTTCATCGCGCGGTCACGGTTGCGGTGTTGCGACCGTTCGGCTTGGCAAGCCACCACGGTTCCGGTCGGAACGTGGGTGACCCGGATCGCAGAGTCGGTCTTGTTGACGTGTTGCCCCCCTGCTCCGCTGGCGCGAAAGGTATCGACCCGCAGATCTTCTTTGTTGATCTCGACTTCGATATCGTCATCCACCTCGGCGGTGACATCGAGCGAGGCGAACGAGGTGTGGCGACGTCCGGCCGAGTCATACGGACTGATCCGAACGAGCCGATGCACGCCGCGTTCGGCGCGGAGGAAGCCGTAGGCATACGAGCCTTTGACCAACAGCGAAGCGTGTTTGATGCCGGCTTCTTCTCCGGGACGGTGTTCCATGATTTCGTAATCGAAGCCCTGCTGTTCGCAGTAGCGCGTGTACATGCGCAGCATCATATCGGCCCAGTCGTCGGACTCGGTCCCGCCGGCGCCAGAGTTGATATGAACGTAGGCGTTGTTGGCGTCGAGTTCGCCGCCAAGCAGCGACATGACTTCCAGTTCGGACTGCACTTTGGCGATTTCCGCGAACACGGGTTCCGCTTCGCCGGCGAGTTCCTTAAGATCGTCTTCATCAGCACCTTCGGCAAGTTCGACGAGGGCTTCGAGGTCTTCGATCTTGCCTTCAAGCACGGCGAAGGGATCGAGAAAGGTTTTGAGTCCTTTCACCTCGGCGATGTTCTTCTGCGCGGCCTCTTGGTTGTTCCAGAAGTCTGCGCTGGCCTGCAATGCTTCCAGTGCGGCTAGTTTTTCACGTCGGTTCGCGACGTCAAAGGTACCCCCTCATCTCTTCGAGCCCGGCTCTGAGATGCGGTAATTTGTCTATGATTTCTTCCATCGTGGCGGGTCCCTAACAATCAGCAAGGCGAGTGCAAGTCTGGGCACAAAAAAACGGGGCGTCCGAAGACGCCCCGTTGTCGGGTATGTGGGTTAAGTAAGGGCGTTTTTATTCAGCGACGCGCACGTCGATGTCAGCACCAGCCGGTGCTTCGAAGTAGGCGCCGTTGTCGTCGCCGGCCCGCAGGACTTCGCCGCGGAGCTCGACCGGGTAGTCGGGTACGGTGACGTCGAGGACCGTCGGAACGGCGTCGAAGCCGATGACGAGGTAGCTTCCACCAGTAGAGGTGAAGGCTGCTTCGCCGTCTTCGGCCATGACGGTAGCGCCAGGAGCTTGCGGTTTGGCGTCGATCCCAGTCTGCATGCTGGCGAGGTCGTCGGAACGAAGGTCGGTGGTGATTTCCACCAGAACGTAGGTTCCGCCGATGCCGTCGGCGTCGGTGACGCTGTAGGCCATGTCACCAGCAAGGACGAGGGACTCATTGACTTGGGTCCGTCCAGCCGGATCAACCCGGTAGACGTTGAAGCCAAGGACGTCCTGCTCGAAGCCGGAGACCCAACTGACGGTCACGCCGTCGTCGCTGAGAGTGGCCTCGGCACTGACGAGTTCGACCACGGTCGGCGGCGTGGTGAAGCCGAAGTTGGCTTCGCCGTCGACACCAGCGTCGAGGTTGAGTGGGTAACCGTTGGGCGTGGTCGGCAGGCTGATGCTATCCGGGATGTTCACGGGGTCGACCGAGATGAAGTACTCGCCTTCGGGCAGGTTTTCGAACTCGTACTCGCCGTTCGGACCGGTGGTGACCGTGTCGTAGATGGTGGGTTTGCCGTCTTCGTCGATGGTGTAGAGCACCACTTCGATGCCTTCGAGGCCGAGTTCAGCGAGGTTTTCATTGCTCGGGTCGCCGTCGGCGGAGAGGTCGGTCCAAACGTTGCCGGTGACCGTGCTCAAGCCGGTGATCATGACGGGGGCCGGGTCGGCGTCGTCTTCGTCGCCGCCGTTGAACGCGCCGGTGCCGTCGAGGGCGTCGTCATTGACCACGCCTTCGTTGCCGAAGTTGCTGTCAGGCACCGAGTCGACATCCTCGCGGGGTTGTCCGTCAGGACCGTTGGCAGCGGCGATTTCGGCGTAGTTGGTCACCATGCCGTCGACACCGTTTCCGATGGTTGTGGTGATCTCGATGTCGGCGGAGTCTCCGGCGGCGAGAGCCGCAAGCGTGAAGCTGGCGGTGGCGTCACCGTTGTCGGTCCAGTCGCTGTCGTTGAGCGTGAGGCCCGTGGGCAGCAGGTCGACGATCTCGACGCTGGTCGCGTCGGTGTTGCCCTGGTTGACGACATGGATATTGTACGTCAGGTCGTCGCCAGTCTGGAACGGGCCTTCGCCCACCACGGTTTTGACCAAGGCGAGGTCGAAGATCTCGACGAACACCGGGGCCGGGTCGTGGTGGTCGGTGTCGTTCGGATCGGTGACCACGTTATCGTTCGGCGTGCCGTTATTGGTCGCGTCATCGTCGAGCGTTCCGTCGATGTCGGCGAGGGCGTTGCCGTTCTCGTCGGTGGCGCCAGTGATCTCGGCCTCGTTGACGAGCCAGCCGCTGAAGTCCTCATCAATGAGGAAGCTGATGCGGACGACTTCCTCAGCACCGGGGACAATGGGTCCGCCCCAGGTGATGCTGGCAGTGCCGTCGCCATTGTCCGTCCAGTCGTCATCATTGAGGATGAGACCGGTCGGGATGTAGTCGACAATGTCGACCAGTTCGGCGGCGACTTCGCCCTGGTTGAACAGGGTGATGCGGAAGGTTACCGCGTCGCCCGGAGTCCAGGGTCCGCTGCCTTCGACTTCCTTGGTCAGGGCAAGGTCGACTTCGCCGATCTCGACGTTAACCGAGGCGGGATCATGGTCGTCTTCGTCGCCGTCCGTACCGTCGGTGACACCATCGACAGCCGGGCCGTCGTTGGCGATGTTAGCGTCGGGGGTCGAGTCGACATCGTCGCGCGACATACCGTCGGTATCTTCGGCGCCGGTGATCTCACTATAGTTGATGAGTTCTCCCTGAACGCCGTCATTGACGGTGAAGGAGATGCTCACAACCTCCATGCCACCGGGTGCGATAGGTCCGGGGACGGAGGTGACGGCATTGACGCCGATCTGACTCCAGTTGGCGTCGACCAGGGTCAGTCCGGCCGGGATGTAGTCGACCACATTGATGTTCTGGGCGGCAATGGTGCCTTGGTTGAATACAGTGACCTCGAAGGTCACGGTGTCGCCCCAGCTCACGGGTCCTGGTGTGACCAAGTTCTTGACGAGAGCGAGGTCGAACACGTCAACCGTGATCGGTTCAGGATCGTGGTCGTCTTCAGCCAGCGGATCACTGGGATCACCGTCGGGAACGGAGTCGATGTCATCGCGCGGGTTGCCGTCATTGTCGGTGGCTCCGGAGATCTCGGCAATATTGACGAGTTGTCCGGAGGCGTCGTTTTCAATGACGAAGCTGACCGTGAGCGGGAAGGTGACACCTGGCAGAAGCGTGCCGGGAACCATGCGGACAGCCGTGCCGTCACCGTTGTCGACCCAGTTGAGGTCGTCGAGGACAAGGCCAGCTGGGATGTGTTCCATCACTTCGATGTTGGCCGCCGGAACGGTACCTTCGTTGCTCACGTAGATGGTGAACGTAACTTGGTCGCCGGGTGAGAACGGTCCGGGAGTTGCCAGGGCCTTGTCGAGGGCGAGGTCGAAGACATCAACGGTGAACGGAGCCGGATCGTGGTCGTCTTCATCATCGTTGCTGCCGTCCGTGACGTTATCCGTCGCCGGGCCGTCGTTGCCAGTATCGCCATCCGGAATGGAGTCGATATCATCACGCGGGTTGCCATCGGCATCGGTGGCGTCGGAGATTTCAGCGAGGTTCTCCAAGGTGCCGGTGATGCCGGTGCCGATGGTGGCGGTGATGGTCAGGGTGGCGTTGTCACCGGCGGCGAGGGTGCCGGCGAGCGGGGCCTCGGCGAGTCCGGAACCGAGGTCGGTCCAGGCGGCGTCGTTCAGCGTGAGACCGGCGGGGAGCTGGTCGGTCACCATGATGTTGGCCGCGTCGACGTCACCTTGGTTGATCACGGTGATCTCGAAGGTGATGTCGTCGCCCGGGGTGAAGGGTCCGGAACTGGACACAACTTTTACCAGGGCGAGGTCGAAGGTACCGATCGACACGGAGGCCGGGTCGTGATCGTCTTCGTCGCCATTGGTGCCGTCGGTGACGCCGTCCTCGTAGGGGCCGTCGTTGCCGGGGGCATCGTCGGCGGTGGAGTCGATGTCATCGCGCGAGTTGCCCGAATCGTCGCTGGCTTCAGAGATCTCGGCAAAGTTGACGAGTTCTCCGGAGGCGCTAGCATCGATCGTCAGCGTGATGGTCACGCTGGTGTCTGCACCAGGCGCCAGCGGACCGGCGATGGTGGTGACAGCTTCACCCGCACTGACGAGCGTCCAGGCAGCGTCGGCCAGAGTGAGGCCAGCTGGGATGTAGTCGGTGACTTCTATGTCCGTGGCGGTAACGGTGCCTTGGTTGAACACGTTGACTTGGAAGGTCACCGGGTCACCGGCATCGAACGGTCCAGCGCTGACGAGTTCCTTGGTGAGGGCGAGGTCGAACACGCCGATCTCAAGTTCCGCCGGGTCGGCATTGTCTTCGTCGCCGCCGAAGTCGTTGATCTCGTCGTCCACTTCAGTGTCGTTGGTCGGATCACCGTCAAAGGTGCCGTCGTAGTCGTCGCGCGGGTTCCCTTGATCGTCTTGCGCACCGCTGATTTCGGCGTGGTTGACGAGGGTGCCCGAGGGAGCGGCTGGATCGATCGTGAATGTGATGGTGACATTCTCCGAACCACCGGGGACGATGGGTCCGTCGAGCTGCGTGGTCGCGACACCAGCGGCTTCGGTCCAAGCTGCGTCATTGAGAAGCAGGCCAGCTGGAATGCTGTCGGTGATTTCCACGTTCTGCGCGGGGATCGAGCCCTGGTTGTACACGGTGATCATGAAGGTCGCACTGTCTCCCGGGGAGAACGGACCAGCGGTGATCAGTTGCTTGGTGAGGGCAAGGTCGAACACGTTGACCGGCAGGACGGCGGGATCGTGGTCGTCCTCGTCGCCGAACAGGTTGTCGGTGTTGTTGTCGTTCGGTGCGCCGTCGTTGGAGTCGTCATCGTCCGGTGTGGAGTCGATGTCGTCACGCGGGTTACCGTCGGCATCTTCACCGCCGCTGATCTCGGCGAAGTTCACGATCTGTCCGGTGGTAAACGTCGGATCGATGGTGAAGGTGATGTCGACTTGGACACCGTTACCGGCCGGGATCGGTCCGGGCAGAACAATCTGCGCCACCCCGTTGGTCTCGGTCCAAGCGGCGTCGTTCAAGCTGAGGCCGGTTGGGATGTAGTCGGTCACCGGTACGTTGAACGCGTCGATCGTCCCTTGGTTGAGCACAGTGATGGTGAAGGTCACATCATCGCCAGGCACGTAGGGTGCCGGACTGCTGAGGACCTTGGTCAGGGCGAGGTCGAAGACTTCGACGGTGAACGGAGCCGGGTCGTGGTCGTCTTCGTCGCCGTTGGTGCCGTCGGTAACACCGTCGGTGACGTTGTCGTCGCCTTGGTCGGAGTCCGGATCGGAGTCGATGTCATCACGCGGGTTACCGCTGTCGTCGGAGGCCCCAGAGATCTCACTGTAGTTGGTGAGTTCGCCGGCCACGTTGCCGATCAGCAGGGTGATGTCGACCGAGGTCGAGTCGCCCGCAGCCAGCGGACCAGGAATGGTCGTGAAGGCTTCGGAGGTACCGTTAGCGGTCCACGCAGCATCAGCGAGGCTGAGGCCGGCGGGAATGTAATCGGTGACTTCGATGTCGGTCGCCGTCACGGTGCCTTGGTTGAACACGGTGATGGTGAAGGTGATCGTGTCGCCAGGAGCGTAGGGTCCGGGGGAAACGGCGGTGTTGATTTCCTTGAGCAGGGCGAGGTCGAAGATGCTGACTTCAATCTGCTCGGGGTCATCGTCGTCCTCGTCCTGAGAGTCATCGTTCTCCGTGGAGTCGATGTCGTCGGTACGCGGGTTGCCGTCGGTGTCTTCGGCGCCGTCGATGTCCACCCAGTTCTCGAGCGTGCCCGCAGGAGCGGCCGGATCGATCATGTAGGAGATGGTGACGGTGTCGGAGCTACCGGCCGGAAGCGGTCCGGCGTAGGTCATCGTGTGCGGACCACCGGCGGTTCCAGACCAGCCAGTGTCAGCGAGGATCAGTCCGGCAGGCGGGTTGTCGGAGAGCGCGATGTTCTGCGCGTCGACGGTACCTTCGTTGATCACGGTGATGCCGTAGGTGACGGTGTCGCCTGGGGAGTACGGTCCGGGGGTGATGATCGCCTTGTCGATGGCAAGGTCGAACACGTCCCATTCGATGGCGGCAGGATCGTGGTCGTCTTCGTCCCCACCGGTGTTGTCGGTGACGTCGTCGATGTCATTGCCGTCGTTGGACGGGTCATTATCCGGCGTGGAGTCGTCGTCGTCGCGGACGTTGCCGTCGGTGTCTTGGGCTTCACTGATTTCGGAGTAGTTCACTGCGGAACCGGCGGTGGTCGCGTTCGGATCGATGGTGAAGGTAATGTCCGAAGTGATAAGGGCGCCAGGTGCGACCGGTCCGGCGATGGTCGTGGTGACCGTACCGGGGCCGACGAGTCCGTTCGGGCTCCAAGCGGCGTCATTGACGATCAGTCCAGCCGGAACGTAGTCCGAGAGGGTGATGTTCTGGGCCGCGACGGTGCCTTGGTTCTCCACCGTGTGGGTGAAGGTCACCGGGGCACCGGGATAGAACGGGCCAGGACTACTCAGCGACTTGATGAGGGCGAGGTCGAAGATTTCGACGAACACCGGAGCCGGGTCGTGGTCATCTTCGTCGCCGTCGGTGCCATCGGTGGCGTCGTCGGTCACCGGACCGTCGTTGTCGCCGTCGGAGTCCGGGGTGGAGTCAATGTCATTACGTTCGTTGCCATCGGTGTCTTCGCCACCCGAGATTTCGGAGTAGTTCACGAGTTCGCCGCTTGCGCCGGCGTCGATGGTGAAGGTGATGGTGACGTCAGCTGTGTCGCCCGGAAGAAGCGGCCCGGCGATGGTAGTGACGGCTTCGCCGCCTGCCACGACGCCCCAAGCCGGATCGTTCAGGGTGAGTCCGGACGGGATGTAGTCGGTGACTTCCACGTTCTGAGCTGCGACCGTGCCTTGGTTCTCCACCGTGATGGTGAACGTGACACTGTCGCCAGGATTGAACGGTCCGGTGCTGGTGAGGACTTTGGTGAGGGCGAGGTCGTAGATGCCGACCATGATCTCTTCCGGATCGGAGTCGTCTTCGTCGCCGCCACCGTTGCCAGTCTCGTCGTTAACCATGTCGCCGTCGTTGCCGTCGTCATCGTCCGGGGTGGAGTCGATGTCGTCGTCACGCGGATTGCCTTGGTCGTCCTCGGCCCCGGAGATCTCCGTGACGTTGGTGATGGAGCCGCTGAAGCCGGCGTCGATGGTGAAGGTGATGTCCACCTCCTCGAAGCCGCCAGCCGGGATCGGCCCGCTGACGAGGGCGGTGGCGTGGCCGTTGGTGCCGAGGCTCCAGTCGCTGTCGTTGAGCGTCAGGCCAACCGGCACGTAGTCGGTGACGGTGACGTTCTGTGCACCGATGGAGCCTTGGTTGAAGACGGTGACGGTGAAGGTCACGTCGTCGCCCGGGCTGAACGGACCGCTGGAAGCCAGCGTCTTGGTCAGCGCGAGATCGAACACGCCGATCGGGAGGAAGGCCGGATCGTGGTCGTCCTCGTCTCCGTTCGTATTGTCGGTCACGTCGTCATTGTAGTCGCCGTCGTTGCCGTCATCATCGTCCGCGGTGGAGTCGATGTCGTCGTCACGGTCTTCTCCGGCACCATTTTGGGCACCGGCGATTTCAGCGAAGTTGCTGATGACGCCGGTGGTGTAGGAGGGATCGATCATGAAGGTGATGTCGACCGGGAGGGTGTTGCCGGGGGCCAGCGGTCCTGCGACCGTGGTGGTTGCGGTACCGCCAATATCCATCCAGTCGGAGTCCATGAGCAAAAGACCGGCTGGGATATAATCGGCGACTTCAATATTCTGAGCCATCACGTTACCTTGGTTTTCCAAAGTGATCGTGAAGGTGGCCGGGCCGCCCGGGAAGTGCGGACCAGTGCTGCTCAGCACTTTGGTGAGTGCGAGGTCGAAGATCTCGACGAAGACCTCGGCGGGATCGTGGTCATCCTCGTCCCCGTTGGTACCGTCAGTGGCGTCGTCCTCGTAGGGACCGTCATTGCCGTTCTGGCCATCCGGATCGGAGTCGATGTCATTTTCCGGGTCACCGTCCTCGTTCTCTGCATCGCTAATCTCGGAGAAGTTTTGCAGGGTGCCGGAGACGCCACTGTCGATGGTGAACGTGATGTCCACCGACGTGCTGGCACCAGCGGCAAGCGGGCCGGGAATCGTGATGACGGCTGTGTCGGACGCACTCATGCTCCAGGCGGAGTCGTTGAGGGTGAGACCGGCCGGGATGTAGTCCGTGACCTCGATGTTCTGGGCCACCATGGTGCCTTGGTTGGTCACGGTGATGGTGAAGGTGACGGCATCACCCGGGCTATAGGGACCGGGAGTTGCGGTTTCGTTCAGCACTTTGACGAGGGCGAGGTCGAAGATACCGACTTCGATTTCTTCCGGGTCATCGTCGTCTTCGTCAGACGATCCATCGCCTTCAGTGGAGTCAATGTCGTCGTCGCGCGGATTCCCGTCGTCGTCCTCGGCCGAAGCAATCTCACTGGTGTTTTCGAGGGTGAGAGCATCCGTGATGGCGGGGTCGATCTGGAAGGAGATCGTTACCGTATCGCTGAGGCCGGGGCTGAGTGGACCACTGTACAGGTAGCTGTACGGGCCACCCGCCGGACCGCTCCAAGCGGCGTCGGCAAGGATGAGACCAGCCGGAGGCGTGTCGGTGATGGTGATGTTCTGCGCGATCACACTGCCTTGGTTCTCGATGGTGTGAACGAAGGTCACCATGTCGCCGGGCGTGAACGGTCCGGGGGTGGTGTCCGAGAGGTCCTTGACCAAAGCGAGGTCGAAGATGCCGATCGAGACCGGCGCCGGATCGGCGTCGTCTTCGTCGCCGTTGGTGTTGTCAGTGACGTCATCGACTTCTTCGTCGTTGTCTTCATTGAAGTCCGGCGTGGAGTCGATGTCATCGCGGATTTGACCGTCACCATCGGTGGCCGAGGCGATCTCAGCGTTGTTGGTGAGGGTGATCGGTTGGTTCAGGTTCGGATCGATCGTGAACGTGATCTGGATCGTTGTCTGGTCACCGGGGGCCAGCGGGCCAGCCACCTGGCGCGAGGTGATGCCACCTGGGATGTTATTTGGCGTCCAGTTGGCGTCGTTCACGATAAGTCCCGGCGGCACATAGTCCGCGACGGATATACCGTAGGCGTCGACTGTACCCTGGTTGAACAGGGTGATGTCGAAGGTGACGGTGCCACCCGGATAGAAGGGCCCAGAATCATTCAGAACCTTCATGAGAGCGAGGTCGAAGGTGCCGACGGTGATCCCGGCGGGATCGGTGTCGTCCTCGTCGCCATTGCCGTTGTCCGTGGTGTTGTCGTCGTGCGGGCCGTCGTTGCCGTTGTCGGTATCGGGCGTGCTGTCGTTGTCATCACGCTCTTCGCCATCGGTATCCTCGGCGCCGGAGATTTCGGCGACGTTTTCGAGCGGGCCATCGACGCCAGCGTCGATGGTGAAGCTGATGGACACGGTCACGCTGTCGCCAGCCGCAAGGGGACCGGGGATCGTCGTGGTCGCGATATCGGGACCGGAACTGCTCCAAGCGGCGTCGGCGAGGGTGAGGCCAGTAGGCACGTAATCCACCACGTCGATGTTCTGCGCGTCGACCGTGCCTTGGTTGAAGACTTCGATTTCGAAGGTCACGGTATCACCTGGTTGGAAGGGCCCTGGAGTGGCATCGGTGTCCAGCACCTTGGTCAGGGCAAGGTCGAAGACTTCCACCTCGAAGGGCACGGTATCGTCGTCATCTTCTCCGTCAGAGTCGTTACCCTCTTCGGAGTCGATATCGTCGTCACGCGGGTTGCCGTCGGTGTCTTCGGCGCCGTCGATCTCGGCGTAGTTCTCCATGGAGGTAGCCGAGTTAATGTTGGGATCGATCTGGTAGGTGATGGTCACCGAATCCACGGTGCCTGCGAGGAGCGGACCGCCGTAGGTCTGGGTGTAGGGGCCACCCGACGGGCCGGACCAAGCCGGGTCGGCCAAGATGAGTCCCGCGCTTGGCGCGTCGGCGACGAGGATGTTCTGCGCGTCGACCGAGCCTTGGTTTTCCAAGGTGATGGTGAAGGTGATCATGTCACCCGGCTCGTAAGGACCTGCGGTTGTGAGGGCCTTGTCGAGGGCGAGGTCGAAGGAGTCGAACGTGAGTTCGGCCGGATCGTGGTCATCCTCGTCATCGTTGGTGTTGTCGGTGGCGTTGTCCTCAGACGGTCCATCATTGCTTGGATCGTCGTCTGGGGTGGAGTCTTCGTCATCACGCGGTCCATCTTCGTCCTCGGCGCCGGAGATTTCGGCGAAGTTGACGAGCGTTCCCGAACCGGCGGAAGCCGGATCGATTTGCAGGGTGATGACCACATTTGTGCTCGACCCGGGGGCGAGCGGACCGGCGAGCGGTGTCGCGAGGTCGGCGGTAACAGGGCCAGCAGCGCCGTTCATCGTCCAGCCAGTGTCGGCCACTATAAGGCCGGTCGGAACGTAGTCACTGACCGCGATGTTGAACGCGTCCAGGGTTCCCTGGTTCTCAATGGTGATCGTGAAGTCGACCATTGCGCCGGGGAAGAAAGGCCCAGGCGAGCTGAGCACCTTGATGAGAGCGAGGTCGAAGATGTCGACGGAGATCCCGGCGGGATCGCTGTCGTCCTCGTCTCCGTTAGTGTTGTCAGTGACATTGTCCTCGTATGGGCCGTCGTTGCCGAAGATGCCATCGTCATCGGAGTCAATGTCGTCGCGGTCGTTACCCATGTCGTCTTCCGCCTCGGAGATCTCGGACCAGTTCACGAGGTCCCCGCTGACGCCGGCGTCGATGGTGAAGGTGATGGACAAGTTCGTCGAACCGCCCACCCCGAGAGGACCGGGAATGGTGGTCACAGCTGTCTGGCTCGCAGTCTGGATCCAAGCGGGATCGTTCAGGGTCAGGCCGACCGGGAAGTAATCGGAGACCTCGATGTTCTGCGCCACAACGGTGCCCTGGTTGGTGACGGTGATGGTGAAGGTCACGGGGTCGCCGGGGGTGAAGGGTCCGGGGGTGGCGGTGGTGTCGAGCACTTTGGTAAGGGCGAGGTCAAACACACCGATCAGCACTTCAGCCGGATCGTGGTCATCTTCCTCATCACCGTTTTCTCCCTGCGTAGAGTTGTCACCGACGTCACCGTCGTTGCTGTCGTCGCTGTCAGGATCAGAATCGATGTCGTCGGGGTGGTCCCCGTTCTCGTCCTCGGCGTCGGCGATTTCACTGAAGTTGGTGAGGACGCCGCCGGTGTAGGCGGGATCAATGGTGAAGGTGACCTGCACGTTCTCCGAACCGTTCGGGACGATCGGTCCGTCGAGGCTGGTGCCGATGATGCCAGCGGCGACATTGGTCCACGCCGGGTCGTTCGGGATGAGGCCAGCGGGAACGTAGTCGACAACGTCGACGTTGTAGGCCGCGATCGAACCCTGGTTGTAGACAGTCACAAGGTACGTGATGCTGTCGCCGGGGTTATAGGGCCCGGGGTTCACCGAGGTGTCGATAACCTTGGTCAAGGCGAGGTCGAACACATCGACGGGTAGGAAGGCCGGGTCGTGGTCGTCCTCGTCGCCGTTCGTGTTATCGGTGTCATTGTCGGTGAAGTCCCCGTCGTTGCCGTCATCGTTGTCAGCAGTGCTGTCAACATCGTCCTCACGCGGGTTGCCGTCACCGTCTTGGGCACCGGAAATTTCGGCGAAGTTGGTGATGACCCCACTCGTGAAGGAACTGTCGATAATCGTGGTAATGAAGACACTCATACTGGCACCGGGGGCGATCGGGCCGGCAATAGTGTTGGTCACCGAACCTGGGCCGACGGTGCCGTTCACATTCCAGGCCGGGTCGTTCACCGTGAGGCCGGTCGGCACGTAATCGGTGACGACCACGTTCTGCGCGGTCACCGTGCCTTGGTTTTCGACGGTGATTTCGAAGGTGGCGGGTCCACCCGGGGTGAACGGGCCGTTGCCCACGAGCACCTTGGTCAGAGCGAGGTCGAAGATTTCGACAAACACTGGCGCGGGGTCATGGTCGTCCTCGTCGCCGTTGGTGTTGTCAGTGTCGTTGTCCTCGGAAGGACCGTCGTTGTCGTCCTCGGTATCGGGATCGGAGTCGATGTCGTTGCCGGGGTTGCCGTCCTCGTCGTCGGCGCCAGCTATTTCAGACCAGTTCACAAGCTCGCCGGTCACACCGGCATCGATGGTGAAGGTGATGGAAACATTCGTGCTGTCGTCGGGATTCAGCGGCCCAGGAATATTGATCTGGGCGGTGCTTGGTCCGGATTGGCTCCAGGCGGAATCATTGAGGATCAGGCCGGATGGGATGTAGTCCACCACATCAATGTTCTGAGCCACCATGGTGCCTTGGTTGGTGACGGTGATAGTGAAGGTCACGTCGTCGCCGGGGCTGTAGGGGCCCGGAGTGGCGACGGTGTCGAGTACCTTGGTGAGGGCGAGGTCAAAGATCTCCACCAGGACCTCGGCCGGGTCGTGGTCGTCCTCGTCGCCGTTAGTATTGTCCCAATCGTTGTCGGTCACGGGACCATCGTTCGTGTTGTCACCGTCCGGCGTCGAGTCGATGTCGTCCCGCGGGTTGCCGTCGATATCGTCGGCAGCGCCAATCTCGGCCCAGTTGGTGATGACGCCGGGTCCGACATTCGAATCGATGGTAAAAGTGATGGGAACGATCTTGAAGTCGCCCGGGTTGAGCGGGCCTCCGTAGACGTGGACGGCGAGAACGCCAGGGACGAACTCAAGCCAGTCTGGATCATTCAGGGTCAATCCCGTGGGGATGTAGTCCATGAGTTGGATGGAGGTGGCGATTACGTCGCCTTGGTTTTGAACCATGATCTCGAAGGTCACGTCGTCGCCAGGCGAGAACGGACCAGGAGTGGTCGAGGACAGGAGCTTTCGCAGGGCGAGGTCAAAGTTCTCCGCGTAGACCTCAGCCGGATCGTCATCGTCGACCGGATCAAGACCGGGGATCGCCCCCCCACCGGGATTGGCAGGCGTTCCCACGACATCGGCAACGTTGGTGAGATCACCGCTGATCGCGTATTCAACATGGGCGGTGACCACCTGCCCGGGTGCCAAAACGCCGAGGTTTGGCGAAGTATAGCTCGGAACGAGGAGGGTATCCATGATCGTCACGGGGTTCAGGTGGGTATTGCCGGTGTTTTCCACCACGAAACAGTAGGTGACGGCGGCACTGTTGGTGCTGGTGACTGATTCCACGCCAGGGCAGGATACGCCGCCATCGTGGCCGAGGTACACCGTCTTCTCGATGGAAATGCCGGGTTCGGCACCAAAGTAGTGATCCGGGTCTTCATCGGTTACATCGTCGACGTCCGGAATGGGGGTGCCGTCGTCGTCCACCGGGTCGCCGGCGGTTTGAGCCGTGTTGGAGTACTGGCCAGCGATGGCCGTCCCGATGGCTTCGAAGATCCACTCTTCATCGGTATCGAGGATACCATCGCCGTCAGTGTCACCGCTCACAAAGAAGGCGGCGCCTTCGATGTCGTCAACCACGGTCACGTCGCCGAGACCGATGTTGCCACAGTTGGTAACCACGTAGGTCCAAGTGACCGAGCTGCCAGCCGGGATGATGGAGCCGGTCGGGGCATCAGACTGCGTGCCGTTAGTAAACTTCTCAATGTCAATGCAAGGATCGAGGATGAACAGCGGAGCCGGATCGTGATCGTCTTCGTCGCCACCACTGAAGCTGTCTTGATCGTTCACGTCGTCGACAACGTTGGTGTCATCGTTCACGTTGTCTGGATTGCTGTCGACATCGGTGACGGGCTGCCCGTCGGGACCCGTGGCTGAGACGATCTCAGAAAAGTTCGTGATGGGACCTGTAATGGCCGAGTTGACGGTCATCGTGATCGGCACGTTGGTACAATCCCCAGCCGGAAGGACGCCGGGCAGAGTCGTTATGCTGGTGCTTGATATGGCGAAAAAGGTCCAGTCGGGATCGGTTTCGGTCAGACCGGTCGGAACGTAATCGGCAAGGCGGATGTTAGCCGCGTCCACAGCGCCCTGATTGCACACTTCGATATTGAAGGTGACAACATCGCCCACGGAGACGAAGCCGGAGGGGGGGGCGACGAGGGTCTTGGTGAGCGCAAGGTCGAACTCACGCACCGAGATGGAGACATCGTTGGCGCGGCTCACAGTCTTGATGTTATCCATGGCCTGTCCACCAAAGGTGTCGGTATAGAAGTCGTAAGAGACGTTGTCTTCGGAATCGAGAATGATGTCGATTTCGCAGCCCTCAATGGGGCCGATGCCGAGACGGTCACTCATCACGAACATTACGCCGGTGACGTCGCCGAGGACTGGGGGAGCTCCGGTGCTCCAAATACCAGTGGCGAGATCGTTGCTGGAGTCATCCGGGTTGCGGTTGATGAGATCGGGCACTTCGGTTGTCCAATACCAGGTGCCGCGGCAGCGGTCCAAACCGTTGTTCGGATTGCCCGCACGACGCCGGACCGGTGGCGGCCAGCTAGTCAATTCAAGGGTGCCGCTGAAGTCGGACACCGGCGCACGCCCGTCCCCATCAAACAGGGGTTGGGAGGCAGAGTAATTGTTGGTATGGGCGGGTTCAACCGCGTCCCCAAGGAAGGGGAACACTTCAATGACGCGGACATCATTGAGGAAGGTATTGCCCTCGTTCTGGACATGCAGAGTGAACATCATCTCGTCGTCGTTATAGATGATAGAGCAGCGGTTCGTCCAATCGACCGGTTCAGCGCCAAGTCCAGGATAGTCGTCGCAAGGACCTTCCTCGGCATCGACGGTTTTATAGATATATAATTCTTCAGTGGGGATGGGTAGCTTGATTCTTGCGACGGAACCGACCTTGAAGACGTCTGTAGCACCTTGCGGGAGTCCTTCAATATTTGCCGTGTTAACTTGCACGCTATCCGCCGGCGCCCCTTGGATTTCGACGGTGATAAATACGGTGTCGCTGAATCCCGGAGGCTGTGTTCCATATTCCCACGTGAGGGTGTCCGCACCAGCGATGTAATTGGTGGTAGCGGCACCGGAGGTCATAGAGATGAATTTCATCGTGGCAGGGAGGTTGTCTGTCAAGATGACATTCTGGACCGGCTCCATCGGGTTGCCGATGAGGCGAAAATCAATCTCAAAGGTGACCTGATCCCCGTTCTTCAGGACCTCAAGGGGCTCTCCATTGATGTTGCGCTTGTTAATCGCGATTCGCGTAGGCCGGATCGTAAGTTTGTCGTGATGCATCAGGCCGACGACAGTACCTATAATGGTCCATTCAATTGCGTCATTATCAATCATGCCACCTGCATTGTTAATCCCCGGCTCTTCGTCCATGTGGTCGTAGGCGATGTTGCACCACTGGCTGTCGGGGTTGGCGATGCCACCCGGTCCCCAGTCCTGTGCATTATTGCGGCCAAAGCAACCGCAAGCGCCATCCACCACGCGAGTGACCGGTTCACCTAGCGTACCGAGATCGCCCAGCGAACGGCCTGAGTGGATGTACACGGTGTCACCGTCCGGATTGTCAGCTTGGCTTTGTTTCAATTGGAGCTGATAGTTCAGATCAAAGGCAGCTCCGTTATTGGCGCCCCTGTCCACGACGTCCCAGTAGTCGAGGTCCCGCCAGGGGACTGGTTCCAGAGAGCGGAGGCGAATCATGTCCACATTACCATAAACGCCAGGCGCGGTTTGAAACGCGGCCAGGGCGGCCGTGTCGTTGACATCTACCCAGCCCGTGGCAGCATCCGCATCGTCACACGTGACGGCTCCACCTGCGACAGATTCCAACGTGGTGTTGATGGCCCCGACCGAGGTTGCGACTTCAACCACATACGCATAATCGCGATCGCGACTGTATCCTACGGTGCTGCGGAAGCGAGGTTCGCCAGAGACACCCGCAATAACGTGAGCGATATTGTCGGAGGCAGGCTCAACGCGTACCGCTGTCGTGACATGGGCGACCGGAGCATTATCCCGGATGTCGGTGACACCGTTGGCGGGATTGTAGACCGATGCGGTTCTGATTTCGAAGTCAGGGAAATCAACCAGTTCCATGTGGTTTGTGTCGATCCAGTTACAGAGGTTGATGTACTCTTCGAAAACACCGTCGATCGAGTTCGGCACAGTCTGACTGGTACGAATCCCCGAGTGAACGGTGATTAACTCATTCCGAGACGCCAGATCCAGGCCCTGCCAAGGGATACTGTTTACCTCGGCTGGCAGGGATTGGCCGATGCCTGTTGGAGGGATGCGTTTATCTGGACCTCGCACGGTTTCGCCGTGCCAATGAAAGAAGGATACCCATGCGCCGGGCTGCTCGATGTCAACCGTGAATTCCTTTTCTGCGTAGGGTCCCGGTATGTAGTTGACATAGTGGTAGAATTGTTTTCCGGGGGCTCCGGTGGGCGGAACGAGAGCATACGGACCGGCAGAAGCATTATTCGCCTCGGTGATATTTTCCGGCGGGTTGGAGTTGGTTCCGTTGATCAGAACAGGCTCGATCGTGGAAAAATCGGGCGGGCCTTGGAAGCCGGGAACGCCGCCGTAACTCGTTGGGGTATTGCCAGCTGCACCTTGAACCCGGTTGGTGCTCATGGAGATGGCGTTGTAGACGTCATCGGCATTCGAGCCGTTGGCCTTTGCCTCCAAACTGTCGAAAGGAACCCAGATGGCCACTTGGGCGGCAAGCGGCACGCCTACTGAATTACCAGAACCATTCGAATTATTCGGTGGCGGCATATTGGAGTCATAACCGCTGAAATTCAGTTCGATCACCGGGTAGCCGTACGCGGCGGAAAGGGCTGGATCGACTGCGCAACCGATGGTGCTGGTGATGGTGTTGTTCGCGGTCGCGCCAGCGGCGGCCGGATCACTGAACGGTACGCCCAACTTTGGATTCGGGGCGGTGGCTGGGTCGTTATCATCCCAGCGGAAACCATCATCCAAGTCGTATCCACCACAGACATTGCGGTTGGTGAACCAAGCGGGATCGGCCAAGACGGCACCGTCCCCCATGTCGAAGGCGTGGTCCCAGAACTGGATGGGGCCATTCACCATAGGTTCCGAACCGAAGCCTGTTGCGCCACCGGGGCGGAGGGCAATGCCGTACACGAAGACAAAGCCGTTCTCGCCGGTGTCATCATTGACGACATCCCGATAAATCACGGGTTGACCTTTGATCCAGTCGCCCGCCGGCGTGCCTGAAATCGTGGTCTCTGGAGACTCAGCCGGTACCGGAGGACTTTGGTCGGTGACGATGGTTGAGTCCAAGGTGATTACCTTGCCGTCGAGGTTGATCCCGACGCAGGCGATCGGATAGAACGCTCCCGAGGAACCCTCTGGCTTACTACCGAGATTGCACACCAGAGTTTTCCCATTATCGGAAACGTAGGAGTGTTTGTTGGCGATCGCCTGGGGGGATTCGACATCGCGATTTTGGCAGGCATCGAGAATTTCTTCGTCCCAAGTCACATACATGGCGTTGGGATCGGCATCGAGGGGGTCCTGGGGGTCGGGGGGCAGTTCGAGGACGACCATGACATTGTCGGCATCTTGCTCGTTGACGTTCCAGTGGACGGAGTAGGTGACCTTATCAAGAGTCCGGACAACACCGTTGGTGCCGTCTTGGTCGTCTCCAGCGGTGTGACCGCCCATGCCGTCGTTGGCCGGGTCTACACCAGTGTACTGGGTGCCGTCTTCCTCGACACAGACGATCAAATCCGTCTGTGGCTGAAACACCGTATTTTCCGGCACGACAGTGCCGGCCGCAAATACGGTGGCCGTGGTGCCGACAAAACCGACCAGCGCGGCTGCGGTGGCGACCCAACGCATGATGCGGCGGCGGCGAAGCGCGAAGAACAGCAAGCCCGCGACAAAGAGGAAAACAAAGCTGAGTCGGTTGAGGAGCGTCCGCGTTGACGCATTGAGAAGGAATACGGACGCCGTCGCGCGGTCTTCTTGAATGCTCGCGGTCAGAGGGGCTTCGACAGGGCCCATGGCGAGTTCGGACCGGAGTTCTTCGAGCGAATCAGGGACGCCCAGCAGAACTCGATCCCCGTGGATCATCTGGGGAATCGAAGTACCGCCGGTTTGTTTCTCATTGGCGATCACGATGCCCATGGCCGTCTTGATCTGGGTAGAAGCATAGGAGCGGTGATCCTTCCACGCTTGCTCAAAGCTCTTTTCCGCAGTCCAGTTTTCGTTAATCCATGCGCGGAGGGCTGGCGGGCTTTTAGCGATGCTACCAGATACGATCTGATCGTAGGCCGCGTGGTACAGTTCGGGGTCTTCCTGAAAAAGAGCCATCAGATCATATTGCATGTAACGTCCGGCCTGACTGCGTGCAGCGGGCAGATGAACATAACCCGTGTCAATCGCCTGGCCCTGCTCGCTCAAGAACGTAGAGAGTTCTTGGCAGTGATCACAAGTGGGATCCGAAATGGTAATGACCCACTTGGTGGGGTTTTCGGCCCCGGTCACCGGGAGGGCAGAGGTGTCCACCTTGAACGCTCCGTCGTGCAGCGAGATGACCGGCCGGTCACCTTCGATCACAACCGTCATACCAGACTCGAGCGAAGCCACTTCAGAAACCGTGTGATCACTGGCGGCCTGAATGCCTCCAAGCGCAGCGACGGAAACCCCCGCCAAGGCCGGAGCGGCCCAGGCTGGCATTTTTGCCGCAGCCGTTTCCTGGAAGGAAGAACGAGAAACCAAAAGAAGGGACGCACCTAATACCGCAGCCAGATGTGTTGCGCAGCACCAAGGACAGAAAGCTTCAATCACAAACGCTTGAATTCCCGTAAACCACACAGAGGCGAGCACAACCGTACTCGCCAACAAGGGTACCAGAGGACTTCTCTTTCGAGATCGTCCTTCCATTCGGGCGGAAATGATGAGCGAGAAATAGGTCACAAAACCCAGTAAACTAAGGGGGATGATGCCAATTTTGGCCCAGGTACTGCTTAAAACAGTCGAGCAGGAGGAGTCGATTCCACATCCAAGAAGCGGAGTGCTCCCCAGAGTCGAAAGAAACATCCAACCAGCGGAGACGGCTGCAGCGATAAGAAATAGAAGGCCTAGCACGTGGATGGACCAAGGGAGCGGTGTCTTATTTTTGGTGATTTTCATAGTCTTCATAGGATTCAGAAGAACTAATGCAAAAATCATGCCACCCTCGACAGGACGCCCATGACCAATTTACAGCTTGGTGTACTTTAACGCATCTGAAGGTAACGTTGGTAAGATTTCGGGTCGATTCGAGTAACGATCCGAAGGAATATAAGACGATTTTGAGTAAAAATCCTCTGCGGATGGACCCCCGGAAGATGCAAAGTTGAGAACTTGCAGACAGGATTCCAACATCCTCAAAAGCTCTGCGACCCTCAAAAATGCTGCTCAAAAGAGAGATGGTGCCCCAGGCAGGACTCGAACCTGCTACCTACAGATTAGGAATCTGTCGCTCTGTCCTGATGAGCTACTGGAGCAAAGGGATGTGACTTTTAGCCGGAGGTGCTGCCGGAAGGCAACTTATTTGACCTGCACTTGGAGGAGCGCCAATGCCGCCGAACGCGGGTCCGCCCGTTCGGCCAATGATGCTTTTACTACGGCCGAACTTCGGGGAACAATGGCATCATGAACACGCTCACCGTTGAAGATAACACGGACGGGCGAATCCAAATCGACAAGAGAATCGGACAGCCGAAGGGTCAACTTCTCAATGCCGTTCGCCTGAATTGTGAAGGTCTGTTTTTCGACGGTCGCTTTGATCGTCTGACCTTTGACAGGGTGCTCGTTCTGCAACCAATAAAAGCGTTCATGGGTCCGTCCAGATTGATGCCAAACCACCTTCTTTGGCCAAGGATCGCGTTTGTGCTTTCCCATCCAAGGGATCGCAGCACGATCGGTTCCGTTCATCCAATGGCCGGCTCCTTTGACGATGGTGGTCTTGTGAAGATATCCGTCCGCATCCGCTGCCTGAAGTTCTTCAAGACGTTCGCCCCATTTTTTGGCCACCTGATTTCGCTTGTAGGCAGCGTCCTTTTCACCACACCAAATCATAAACGGAAGATTGCGCAGGCCCAACGGATTCGCGTCATTGGGATGACCGGCCATCATCGAAGCCGCCGCGAAACGATCCGCCATGCGCGGCGCCAGTTGATAGACGCCGTCACCACCGGCGGAGTAGCCAAGAAGATAAATACGGTCGGGATTTACTTCCCGTAACACGACATAGTTCTCAATGAGACGGTCGAACAAATCGTCGATGTGCCCCTGATGCCAGAGGTTCCAGGTATCGGTCGGAGCCCGGGGAGCGACGACAATACCTTCCTCGGGTTGATACAAACGAATTTGATTTTTCCATTGGCCATCATTTACACGAGGTGGTGCTCCCCCACCCCCATGCATTGAAATATACAAACTCCATCCAGTCGCAGGTTTGGTTCCAAAGGTTTTCTCAAGGAACCGCATCGTCTTGCCTGCGGCTATGACTTCCTTCGCTTCCATCTCCGGTTTTCGCTCAACCGCCAATAATTCTGCATGGTTGAGCCAGAGCTGCTCAACCAGATTCGTCGCTTGCTGGGCCGGTAAAAACCCAGACAAACCGATACAAAGGAGGAAAGGGAGAACACATCTCATACTCCCATCAAGCAAGTATGAGATGTGATGACAAGACGGCTTGCCTCCTACTCCACCGTTAGATCGAGTCCGGACTTCGGACTGAGGTAGATGGCGTGGTCGCCGTCGACTTCGAGCAGGGCGCCAGCTAGGACTTCGCCGGAAGCGGCGGTCGCGGTGGGCGGGGCGTCGAAGCCGATGACGAGGTAACTGGTGACGTCGGCTTGGGTCCGGAACGTTGCCACACCGTCGACGGCTTCGACCGTTTCGGTCGGCGGACCTTGCGGGGCGGCGTCGATCACTTGGACGGCGGCGATGGTCTCGGTGTCGAGATTCTCGGACACTTCTTGCAAGTGATAGGTGCCGGCGCGCAGGCCGGGAACGTGCAGCGCGTATTCGCCGGCGCCGGCAAGCAGCAGGCGGGGGCTGACGGCTGCGCCAGTCTCGTCCAGCACGCGGAACCCGAGGGTGCCGTGTTCGGCGCCGGTGCGCCAACTGAACAGTAGGCCGGTTGCGGTCGGATGTACGGTGAAGGCTTCGAGGCGGACCGCGGTCGGTGACGGCACTGCGGGCAGGTCGAGGGTCTCGATGCAGTCGCAGGGGTCGAGCGTGACGGTCTGTTCGGGCATGCCGGTGAAGTCGCCGGGCAGCGTCGACTCGTCGTAGCGGACGGTGTAGGTGCCGCTCATCAGCG
>Ga0209187_1001059_pt1 | contig 36068 bp, 28 predicted proteins | sample BantaG_FD_187430 | JGI IMG/M metagenome (GOLD analysis project Ga0209187, IMG submission 187430) | Marine algal microbial communities from Bantry Bay, Ireland - BantryBay_4 metaG (SPAdes) (version 2) | ecosystem: Host-associated > Algae > Red algae > Unclassified | place: Bantry Bay, Ireland...
AGCGCCAGCATGACGCGACCTTTCAGGCCGCAACACTGAACTGAACCATGAACCCACGGCTTCGCCATGGGCTATAATATCTCGACCCTTCGGGCCTGTCCATCCGTCCGAAAAAATTATGGGCACAAAGACTCGGGGTTGAAACCGGCTCCTTGGCCTTCGGCAAATCACGGCTTCTAATTTTACATTGTCGTACCTACACCTGTGGCGCGGGATTTATTCCGTAACACCGTGGGCCATGCCCAGGCTATACTAACTCGAAGGCTACGCCAAGCCAGCTTTCAACAACCGCAGTCGCCGGGTTCCCACTCGCGATGCTCGAAGAACATGGTAGAGCCTAAGGGTTATGCAGGCCCGAAGGTTCTGGTCATCATAGCCCCGGGCTATAATAACTCGAAGGCTACGCCAAGCCAGCTTTCAAAAAGCGCAGTCGCCGGTTCCCACTCGCGATGCTCAAAGAACATGGTAGAGCCTAAGGGCTATATGCAGGCCCGAAGGGTCTGGTCATCATAGCCCCGGGCAACGCCCGGGGTATTCGGACTCGGGGTTGCGGCCTGAAAGGTCGCGTCATATTCAGCGCCAGCATGACGCGACCTTTCAGGCCGCAACACTGAACTGAACCATGAACCCACGGCTTCGCCATGGGCTATAATATCTCGACCCTTCGGGCCTGTCCATCCGTCCGAAAAAATTATGGGCACATAGACTCGGGGTTAAAACCCGAGCGATGAATCCTGATCCCCCTCCTGAGATCTAAAGGAATTGAAACCGCCGCTCCATGGCCCTCGGCAAATCACTTCATTTTTATCGCGTTCAGAACGCCCGTGGAGAGCGCTACGTGTCGTCGCATCGCGTGGTCGGTCTAACCGATTCCATCACGAAGAAGATCTTGCGGGCAATCCACATCCAACTGCGCTTCCGAACATGCCAACCCTACGGCTCCCCGCTCCACCAACCAGCGCCCTGCCCCTCGATCGCCTTCGAGTGCTGACAAACTAGGAAGGTCGTGCAGCCCAACCACGGCCGGAACCCCTACCCGATCATGTGGATATGCCGTCGCCACCGGTACTTCGGCTTCTACCGCAAACAACGCCGCGAAATGCGCCACCGGAATCCAAGGCTGATCACAGAGCATCAACAACACTTGAACCCTAAACCCTTTCTCAGATTCGCCGAGGCGAAGCCTTGCTTCCACTTCACGGACCCCCGCCGCCAAGCTACTCCCCATCCCGTCTTTCCAACCGGAATGATACACTCGATAAACCTGCGCGGCATCAAACCCCGCCAAGGCCGCTTCCACCCCGACTCGATGCGCCCCCGTAACCACCAAGACCTCGTCGCAACCCGCTTCGAGCGCTTGATTCACCGCGTGGCAAATCAACGGCCGACCCTTAAACTCCACCAGCTGTTTAGCGCGACCTAAGCGTTTGGATTCACCGGCCGCTAACAAAAGGGCCACTCGCTTGGATGAAGAAAGCGCGGTCATGAACGCTTCATGGGAGAATCAAACTGGGATCAATTTCGATCACACGATGGTCAACCGGTTCATGGATCGGCTTGGCGCGATCCGCTAATCGTCCTCCGGAACGTTGGTTGTCCTCGGCAATGATTTCCGCCAAAATGGCGACCGCTACCTCTGCTCCGGTTTTAGCCCCGATGTCTAACCCCACTGGGGTATGCAAACGGTCGAGTTGGGCCAGATCCGGGAGCTGTCCATTCACCTGGAGCTGCTTCATCATCACTCCAGTGCGCGCCTTGGGCCCGAGCACCCCGATGTAGCCAACTCCCATATCAAGTAGCTTGGGCAATAGCCCGGCATCCGCATCGAGATCATGGGTCATAAGAATGGCGGCGACTCGCTCGACACGAATCTCATCAGCCGACAGGTTGGCTACATCCGACGGCGGCCCAACCACACGTCGCTTGGCACGAGGAAACCGAGTTTTGCTCAAGGCATCGCTTCGAGAAGAAAACACCGTAACATCCCAACCAAGCTCGGCCGCCATACTCACTAGCGCTTGCGCATCATCACCTGCGCCAAACACCCATAACGGTTTGGGCGGATCCAAACGCTCGATCATCATGCGTGCATGACGACTTGACTCGGAGGCATGCATCAGATCACAGCAAATCGGAACCCCGGTTTGCTCTACCTCCTGCATGAGCTGCGCGAGTTCAGCCAAGGCATCCGAATCTAGTTGTTTCGGGGTCAAGCAAGCCCCGAGCCGAAACGAATGTGAGGAAAGAATAGTTTCCTCGTCGCTGACATAAACCCGCGCGATCACCTGTGAACGCTCGCAACTAAGTACCTCTTTTATTTGCTGAAAAATTGACGACTCATCCGCAGAAATCGCCTCGACCAACACATAGGTAATTCCACTGCAGCCAAGATTGTAACGCGGATTAAAATCGATCGACTCCTGACGTGTATCAAAACAAACCAGCCTCGGACCCGCACGGCAAAGCTCGGGCGCAGCCCGACACAGATCTTTTTCGAGACAACCACCGCTGATGCTACCAATGCGCTCGCCTGCCGGCAACACCAGCATCTTCGCGCCTGGACGGCGATAGGCCGAACCAACCACATCGACCACCGTAGCGAGATAGGCACGCTCTCCCTTGGCCAAGGAATCGACCGCTTTTAGCATCTGTCTCAGCTCATGCATGACGCGAGGTAATTTTTCCGGTACTCTTAGAACAAACTTTCATTTAGATAAAACTAGTCGTGTTCACCCACTGCTCAGAAGGTAAAAGACATGCGAATGGATAACGGACTAAGGAGCTAAAAAGAAAAGGCACAGAGATGCAAAGCGACAGCGATTAAACCTCAACCACTTCACGTTTTTCGATGCGTTCTTCGCGCTGACGAAGTTTACGGAAGCGACTCGAATGCCAGAAGACTTCCGTGTCGTTCAAAAAGATCGGCTTGCCAACAATTCGGAGGCCCGGCGAACCCTCACTCCATACATCGATTTCAGAAATACAATAAACCGTTCCTTCCACGACAAACCCGCCCGGGAAGCGACAATCCGATCGCGTCACCCCGTTGGGAGCCACAATCGGAATAGGTGTATCATCTACACAAACAACTTTTTCGCCTACTTCAAACATAGCCTCACTATAAACCCCTTTTGACTCGGCATCAATTCATCTTCTCCACCCACGAATGATAACAGATTGCTATTTACCCGCAGGCACTCACTTCGCATAGTTGGCCAGATGAATCTCTTGTACCATGCTGACACGATTGCTGCCATTGCCACTGCTCCAGGCGAGGGCTCGGTGGGAATTGTTCGGATTTCCGGACCCGATGCGTTGACGATCGCGGATCAGGTCTTTCGGTGCTCAGGCCCCCTGCCCTCAGAACGCGAATCCCACACCGTCGTTTATGGCAACGTAACCTCCCAAGGAAAAAACATCGACGAATCCCTCATGATCATCATGCGCGGCCCGCGTTCGTACACCGCGGAAGATGTGGTGGAAATCCAAGGCCACGGCGGCAGCCTCTGCGCCAAGCGCATCCTTCGTTGCTGCATCGATGCGGGAGCTCGGGTGGCCGAAGCCGGCGAATTTACCAAGCGGGCCTTTCTGAATGGACGCATTGACCTGCTCCAGGCCGAGGCGGTGCTGGATTTAGTCCGGGCTCAGTCCGAACGAGCCAGTTCCGCTGCCTTGGAACAGCTCGACGGCGGTCTAAGTGACACATTCACAGGTATTTACGAAAACTTATTATCTGCTTCAGCCCGGCTTGAAGCGACGCTTGATTTCCCAGAAGACGAGCTTCCAGAAGCCATTTTACCGGAGATTTTAGCTGATTTGTCCGTCGTGGAACAAGATTTGAATCAGCTGCTCGACACCTGGGAAGAAGGAAAACTTTTACGTGAGGGTGCCCTTGTGGTGATCTCCGGCGAACCCAATGTGGGTAAGTCGACCCTGATGAATGCCATGCTCAACACCGAGCGGGCCATCGTCACCGACATCCCTGGCACCACCCGCGACACCATCGAGGAAGGGCTTGTACTCGACGGCATTCCGGTTCGCTTGGTCGACACAGCTGGCCTGCGCGAGACAGAAGACAAGGTCGAAAAGATGGGCATCGAACGGACCCGCGCCTTGGTCGAAAAAGCCGACTTCCACATCATCTTGTATGATGTGCAGCAACCCATTGATGTAAACACACTAGAAGGCAAAGATCCCGATCTTAGCTTGGTGATCCTGAACAAGGTCGATCTCGCAGAGCCTAGCGCCCTACCCCAAGAGCTTTCGGCTTTTCGCTGTCTGCGCACGAGTTTGATTCATTCCCAAGGACTGTCTGAACTGAAAGCTACCTTGGCAGCTCGCTTGAGCGAACATGCGGACTTATCAGCTCGCCCGCAGGCCGTGATTTCAGAGCGTCATCGTAGCGTCGTGACGGCGGCGTTGGCCGAACTCGATATGGCCAAAAGCTATGTCGAGCAAAACGACGACGCGGTGCTGGTACTGGCTGCCAGCCAATGCCGCCTCGCACTGGAACAAATTGGCGAAGCCACTGGGAAAATCTACCACGAAGACTTGCTCGATAGCGTTTTCAGTACTTTCTGCATTGGCAAGTAGGTTTCAGGATTTCAGGAGTCATTGGTAGGCGCAGCCCAAGGAGCGGCGGTTTCCAACCGCCGAAGTCATGATTCCAGCATTGTTCCAACGCGACCTAAACATGTTGCATCGAGCTCGCATGCTTTTTTTTGAGCCGTTCTGCCATAGCCCACATGTTCTGCCATAGCCTGCCTGGCTGCCTGTGCTGCCTGTGCTGCCATGCGCCATTGAGTGGCAGCACCCTATAAAAACCCTGCCATTGAGTGGCAGGACCTTTCTATGCTAAGAGGAGCACATGAAAGAATACGATGTCATCGTGGTGGGCGCAGGCCATGCCGGATATGAAGCCGCTTTAGCCGCAGCGCGGATGAAAGCAGCCACTGCTTTGGTCACGATTGAAGCCGATGCGATTGGGCGCATGAGCTGCAACCCGTCTATTGGCGGCATGGCGAAATCCCATATCGTATACGAGCTCGATGCACTAGGTGGTGAACTTGGACGCAACGCTGACTTCACTGGCTTCCAGTTTCGCACCTTGAACACCCGCAAGGGTCCAGCGGTTCAGGCGACCCGAGTTCAGAACGACAAGGATCGTTTTCCGAAACGGATTCAGACGGTGGTTGCGGCCGAGGAATGCCTGGAAGTGATCGAAGGCATCGCGGGAGATATTTGGATTGAAAACGGAAGCTTGCGCGGGATTCGTCTCGAAGATGGTTCCGAGATCAAAGGCAAGACGGTGGTGATTGCCACCGGTACGTTCTTGGGCGGTAAGATTCATATCGGCGATACCAACTTTGCCGGAGGCCGTATGGGGGAAAAAGGCGCCTACCAATTGAGCGCTGGATTCAAAGATTTAGGCTTCCGTTTAGGGCGCTTGAAGACCGGCACCCCACCCCGTTTGCACAAAGATTCGATCGACTTGAATAAGATGGAAATCCAGCCAGGATTGGTTCCACCCCCGTTTTTTAGCCGAAAAGCGAAGAAAATGTGGGATTTGTTCCACGTGGAACACTCTTCAGAGGAATTTGATGCCAAAGGAATGTTCCACGTGGAACATTCTGCAGACGAAATGATTCCTTGGTTGCCGGGCTGGAGACAGGTCCCCTGCTACCTCACACACACCAACGAAAACACGCATCAGATCATCGAAGATAACCTCTCGCGCTCTGCGATGTATGGCGGCCACATTGACGCCACGGGGGTTCGCTACTGTCCTTCCATCGAAGACAAGATCGTGAAGTTTAGAAGTAACCCGGCCCACCATGTTTTCTTGGAGCCGGAAGGTCGCAATGCAGACACGGTCTATCCCGCTGGCACCTCCAACAGTTTACCGGAAGAGGTTCAGCATGAAATGATTCATTCCATCGCGGGTTTGGAGAATGCGGTGTTCGTGAAACCGGGCTATGCCATCGAGTATGACTACTCGGATCCGACCCAGCTGTATCAGACTCTAGAAACCCGCTTGGTTGAGAATCTGTTTTTGGCGGGTCAGATTAACGGCACCACGGGGTATGAAGAAGCGGCCTGCCAGGGTTTTGTCGCTGGGGTGAATGCGGTGCGCAAAGTCCGTGGCGAAGGGCCGTTTATCGTTCAGCGCACCGAAGGCTATATTGGTGTCTTGATTGATGACCTGATCAACAAAGGCACCGAGGAACCTTATCGCATGTTTACCTCACGAGCCGAACATCGTTTGGTGCTGCGACAGGACAATGCGCCATATCGCTTGTTGGATCATGCCAAGGAGCTTGGGATTTTATCTGAAGCGGATTTGAGTGAGGTGGCCCAGGTGAAGCTCGCGGTTGAGACGGAACTCAAGCGATTGGACAAAACCTTTGCCGGGCAGCATTCTATGGCGCAGCTGCTGCGACGGCCTGAAAATACCTATGACTCGATTCCTCATGCGAATCTGTCTTTATCAGATGAAGTTCGCGGGCAGGTCGAGGTCGAGGCGAAGTACGCTGGGTATATTGCTCGGGAGGCGGTGAACATTCGGAAGGCAGCAAAATTGGATAACATTCGCATTCCACATGAAATCGACTTTATGGGGATTGATGCGATGCGCTATGAGTCACGTGAGAAGTTGACGCGGATTCGGCCTGAGACCTTGGGGCAGGCGAGTCGGATCTCTGGGGTGAATCCTTCGGATATCAATATCCTGAATATTTGGCTGGAGAAGCGACGTCAGGAAATGGCGCAGGACCGCTAGAGCCAGACCTGGGTAGGGCTTGGTTGGGGGCTTGTGCATTTCGAAAAGGGGTGGGGGGCTGCTGTGTTCTATTTCAAAGGGTGTTTTAGGGAGAGGTGGCGCTGTTGCTGTTTACCTTTGCCTTCGGATGCCGACGGGGACGTCGGCGCTCCCAGGCTCCTCGTCCGCTTCTAACCGAAAGTAGAAGCATCTTTGCATGTGGAGTAACGCAAAAGGGGACGGAGTCATTTCGAAGATCGTTGTGGTGTGAGATGACGTCTATGATTGAGTTGGATTGGCTTCGGATGCCGACGGGGACGTCGGCGCTCCCAGGCTCCTCGTCCGCTTCTAACCGAAAGTAGAAGCATCTTTGCATGTGGAGTAACGCAAAAGGGGACGGAGTTATTTTCGAAGATCGTTGTGGTGTGAGATGACGGCTATGATTGAGCCGGATTGGCTTCGGATGCCGACGGGGACGTCGGCGCTCCCAGGCTCCTCGTCCGCTTCTAACCCAAAATAAAGGGGACGGAGTCATTTCGAACATCGTTGTGGTGTGAGATGACGTCTATGATTGCGCTGGATTGGCTTCGGATGCCGACGGGGACGTCGGCGCTCCCAGGCTCCTCGTCCGCTTCGAGGTATATTTTTATGTAACCTGCTTATTTTCAATAGTTTACATACTTGAAAAGCGCAATATCGGGCTAACAACTGAATCCTCAGTAGACAAGAACGTCGAATAGGTGCGATAATTGAACAACAACAGCTTTTGCCGGTCCGCGATCTGGGCGCGGCAAAAAACCACATGAGGATCTCATCATGACATTAAAAAATACGTCTCCATTTTTAGTATGCCTACTTCTTTTTACAGCTGGTAGTTTTGCACAGTCTGTAGATAATAGTGAACTGCTTAAGGCGCCTCAAAAAAAAGCGGCGGTTGAAGCGGAAGCGAAGCCGGCGGTTCAGGTAGCTCAGGTGGAAGGCATTGAAGATTTAAAACGTCGCGAAGCAAAAGTGAAAGCTGCGGTGAAGAAAACGATGCCGGCTGTGGTTGGGATGAATTCAAAACGCTTTGGACCAGCTGGAAGCGGTGTGGTCGTTAGTCGAGACGGGTTAATTTTAAGTGCGGCTCACGTGACCCAAGTCATGGGTGAAGAATTTACCGTCATCTTCCCTGATGGCAAAGAAGTGGAAGCAAAAATTCTTGGGTGGAATGCAAACCGAGACGCTTCTATGGCGAAGATTACCGAACCCGGTCCGTGGCCATTTGTGAAAGTTCGCGAAGATGAACTCACCGACGGTGATTGGGTTATGGCACTGGGGCACCCAAATGGGTACCAGCATGATCGCAGTCCACCGGTTCGAGTTGGGCGGGTCGGGACAACGCAAGGAACCTTTGTCTCTCGGGGATTTTTAGTGACCGACTGCAGTTTGGCGGGAGGCGATTCCGGGGGTCCCTTGTTTGACCTGAATGGAAACCTGGTTGGGATTCATTCTCAAGTCGGGATGAGCTTGGCCGACAATTTGCATGTGCCGATGGCGCCGTACATCGATAACTGGGATCGACTCAAGTCGAACGAGCGCTGGGGAAAACTCGGTTCCATTGCACAGCTCGGCAACAACAAACCGAAACTCGGGGTCACGATTGATACCGAAGCAAAAGTCGACGGCGCTTTGGTCGACACGGTCATACCTCAATCTGCGGCTGAGCGGGCAGGGGTTAAGGACGGGGACTTGATCGTGAAGCTTGATAACGAAGCGATTGATAGCTCGCGGGATTTAATCGACACGATTAAACGGAAAAAGGCGGGATCGGATATTGTGTTACATGTAATCCGTAACGGGAAGAAACAAAATTTGAATGCAACTTTGGGTGGATTAGATCAACCCTTGGGGGATGACCTGTTTGGATTTCGCAATGGGCCCGGGCAATTTTTTGAGGATTTATTCAAGCCAGGCAAAGAACTGCCGTTCAAATTTGAGTTCCGGCCGAATCAACCGCAACCAGAGCCCCAGGTTCAGGCTAAGGCGCGAAAAGCTCGCTTGGGTTTACAGCTCGCGAAGAATTCCGAAGGGAAGGGGGCCTTGGTAAAGGAAGTCGATCCGGGTACCGCGGCATCGGTTGCAGGAATCAAAGTCGGTGACCGCATTACGAAAATCGATGAACAACGGATTCTCGAAACCTCCGAGTTAGTCGAGGCGATTGGTCAACGTGATCCAGGTGATGTCGTGACCTTAAAGGTTCGTCGTGGAGGTGAAAGGCTCGACTTCAATGTAGAACTCGGCGGAATTCGAGCCGACGTAGCGGAAAAGATTCAGGGCATGGATCGCTTTGGTTTGCGTGAGATGTTTGGCGACTTTACTCCGATGGCAGAAGACATGCTTGGCGGTTTGATGAAACAGATGGGCGATGACATTGAACGAGGCAACGGTCTCTTTCAGGAAATTCCGCCTCAAGCTCGGAACATGATGGATCAATTGTTGGGTCAGTTGAATGAGGGGCTCGACCAAGGAGGTCGCGGGACCTTCAAATTTGAATTGGGCGAAGAGTTCGACAAAAAGTTGCAGGACATGCTTGGCAAAGCGGAAGAACAAATGGGTGGTATTGAAGATCAAGTCGACAAGTTTCTTCAGGGTCAGGATGTGCAAAGTTTAGAAAAGATGTTGGAGAACCTTCGCGAAGGCAAGGGACTTGAAGATTTGCAGGATCAATTTGAAGGCTTCTTGCAGGGCGATCGCGGGGCGGCGGAAAATATTCCGTTCCTGGGTGAGATGTTCAAGGCCCGTGGCATTCGCTCCGACGAGATGAATGTGAAGCATGAGAAACAAGTGTTAAATAGTTACGAAGATACACTGGGCGCGGCGCGACGAAATACAGTTCAGGTAATGGACGGCGATCGCAACTTGGCCATGGGAATGGTGGTGCATCGCGATGGCTTTATTTTAACCAAGGCGAGCGAGCTTCGTGGCAATTTAGATAGACTGACGGTTTTATTTCCAAATGAAGATGCCATTCCAGCTAAGCTGTTAGATCGAAATGAAGCGTACGACGTTGCGCTGCTTAAGTTGAAAAGCGATGTGAATTTAAAGTTGGCTAATTGGGGAACATCCGATCTGCCACTTGGTGCATTTGTTTCTGCTCCAGGTTTGACCGATGGACCGATGTCGATCGGAGTGGTTTCGGTGAAGAACCGAAAGCTTTCGGATGCAGAAAAAGGATTCCTCGGTGTTCACATTGAGGCGGTCGATGGGCGAGTGGAAATTCAAGGCATGACAGCACGGGGTGCAGCGGAAGAAGCTGGTTTAAGACGCGGTGATAAAATCATTCAAATTGATGATACAAAAATTAATAACGTCGGGGATGTGATTCGGCATATTAGTGGCCACTCCCCAGATGATGTTGTGAGTATGACCATCGTACGCGGCGGAGAAGAAAAGCTGTTGAACATTACCTTGCACAGTCGAGCCGAGCTCCAAGCTTCACCTTGGAAAGATATGATGAGTCGCACCCAGAAAATGGGTGGTGCTTTGAGTAAACGGAAACACAATTTTCCTGTCGTGTTGCAGACTGATTTATTTTTACAGCCCAAAGAATGTGGCGGACCTGTAGTCGATCTCAATGGCAATGTGATTGGCATGAACATCGCGAGGGCAGGCCGGGTGAAAAGTTATTCCATTCCGATTGAGGACATTGAAATCCTGATTAAGAATGTGGAAGAAGGTCGCCTCACATCTCCATGATGGGTGAAAGTGCAATGGCACTTGGATAAGCGGTCCAGCCTATTTATTTGCTTCATGTTACGTCGTGGGAATCCGCCCCAAACTGGGCGGGACATGGTAGCCCTGTGCAAGGCCGCGAAGCGGCCGCAGCGCCGGGTTTAGTTTTTCATCCGCTAGGAGTCTGTCGGACTTAGGCTTTCGAGCGGGTTTCTCAGTTTGAGACCAGACGGTTTGGACGTGTCGTGAGAATAGTTGAGGCTATTTGATCGATTCGTCCGGATCGTATGGGCCAAAGTGAGGAATTCGCAGCCGGATCTGCTAAGTCCGACAGGCTCCTAGGGTTTCGCCGCTACGCGGCTTAGAGGAAGAAGCCGCCGGGACCACGGCCTCCTCACTCCATTCGTCAACCGTGGCAATCAATGGGTCAGCGCTTAAATGCCATTGCCAGATGATCCAAGGTCTGAGCTCCATGGGAAATCAGAAACAAGATAGGGAACCGCACCGAGGTAGCATAAAAAAAGACCATCGTAGCCGATGGCTTGCGATAGTCTTTTTATCCTTCTGGAAAAAACGTCTTAGGCGCGTTTCGCCTCGATCAATTCTTCGAGGGTGATCATATCGGCTGCGAAGCGGCGAATTCCGTCCGAAGTTTTTTCGATCGCCATGGCTTCGTCATTCAACATATAGCGGAAGGTTTTTTCGTCGATGGTGATTTTCTCAATATCTTTATCAGCCGCCTCCGCTTCGCTGAGTTTCTCCGTAAGTTCGCCATCGGAGCTTTGAAGTTCTTCGAGAAGTTTTGGGCTGATCGTGAGTAGGTCGCATCCGGCAAGTTCGATGATTTGTCCTACGTTCCGGAAGCTCGCTCCCATGACTTCGGTTTTATACCCAAACTTTTTGTAGTAATTATAAATTTGGTGAACCGAGATGACACCTGGATCATCTTCACCTTCGTAGTCGATGCCGGTTTTGTTTTTCCACCAGTCGTAGATCCGGCCAACAAAGGGGGAGATCAACGTAATGTTAGCTTCGGCGCAGGCAATGGCTTGTCCCAAACCAAACATGAGCGTGAGATTGCAATGGATGCCTTCTTTTTCGAGTTCCTCAGCCGCTTTGATTCCTTCCCAAGTGGAAGCAATTTTGATGAGCACACGTTTACGATCGATGCCGGCTTTTTCGTATAGGTCGATCAAGGTATGCGCTTTGTCGATGGTGCCTTGCTTATCAAAAGAAAGTCGAGCGTCGGTTTCGGTTGAAACACGGCCTGGAACGATATCCAAAATCTCTTTCCCGAAGGCGATGAGAATATGGTCAATGACAGTTTGAACCTCGGCACCCGGATTGTCTGCGATGGCTTTGTCGATTAAGTGTGCGTATTCAGGCATTTGAGATGCTTTAAGAATAAGCGAAGGATTCGTGGTCGCGTCTTGCGGCGCATATTCCTTCATCGAATTAAAGTCGCCCGTGTCGGCAACAACGGTGGTAAATTTTTTGAGTTGATCGAGTTGGTTCGCCATAAGATCCCTTGTTGGTTGGTTGAGAAATCTTTCGACTTTGCCGATGGATCAGCAAGGAAATTCGCCGATGGATCGGCAAGGAATTTTGACCGACTACTTTTGGGTCGTTTCGAGATACGCTCGAATTTCGCGAATGCTGCCCATGGATAACAATTTGCTGGCGGTGGTATAGCAGTCACCAACATGCATGTTATTGATGGCTTGTTGAACACGCAAAATGGCGCGCGGCTCGACACTAATTTTTTTGATACCAATACCAATGATAAAGGGCAGCATGGTGACATCATGGGCTAGATCTCCGCACACGGAGATATCGAGATCAAATTTTGAGGCAGCATCGGCCACTTTTTTCAAGGCGCGCAGAACGGCTGGATGATAGGCCAAGTAGTAGTCACTCACGTTCTCATTGGTACGATCAACCGCCAGCATGTATTGGATAAGGTCGTTGGTTCCGAGGCAGAAAAAATCGCAGGCCCGGGCGAGTTCTTCGGCAATTTCAACTGCCGCGGGCAATTCGATCATGGCGCCAATTTTGGGCATCGGAATTTTCAATCCCTCGGCGATCAGATCTTGGCGGCATTCCAAGGTAATTTCTTTCGCCTCGAGAAAATCATCGAGGCTAGAAATAAATGGAAACATGATTTTTGGGCTATTGGCTCGGAGCATGCCTCGAAGCTGCTGGCAGAAAATCGGTTTATTTTTCAGGCTGAAGCGAATAGCGCGCAATCCAAGAAAGGGATTGGCTTCATCGTGGCTGTGATAGGGAAGGGCTTTATCACCTCCAATGTCCAGAGTACGCAGGACAATGTCTTTGCCCGGCATTTTTTCTACGATGCGCTGATAGATGCGAAACTGTTCTTCTTCAGATGGAAAGTTTGCCCGGACAATAAAGGGGAATTCACTGCGATATAAACCGATGCCTTCGGCCTTCATCCGGTTGGCAGTATCAATGTCACTGAGGAGATTGATATTTGCGTGAATATTAATTCTGGTTCCATCTCGTGTGAGGGTCTCTGGACGGATTTCCGACTCATCAATTTGGATCTCACTCGTATCGCGAAGCTCACGGTATTTTTTTGTGATTTCGTCGGTTGGATTGAGGAAAATGGTGGCTTGAGCCGCGTCGAGAATGACGGGAGTATCTTCGATGGTCGTGAGGAGAACTCGACGGTCGGTAAAGACAACTGGCAGTCGTAGTGACCGACTCAACACTGCAATGTGAGATGCGGCGTGACCTTGAGTTACAATGAGACCTTGAGCTCGTTGCGCCACGAGTTTCAATAACTCGGAGGGGAGGACATTGTCCACGATGATGATGCAACCTTCGTAGTCGGCCGACTCATCTGCATTGCCTGACATGTTGTGCATGAGGCGGTGACCCAAATCTTTTAGGTCCTGAACATTTTCTCGAAAGCGGACATTTTCGCTACTGGCCCAGATGTGAATGTAGTTATTAACCACATTTGCGATGGCGCGTTGTGGAGATTTTCCTTTGTTGATTTCTGCTTCGATGGAAGGCGCGAAATCCATCAACATCAAGAGATGGGCACTGAAAATTTGTGACGCGACATCTTCGCGTTCTTTTTCGATTTCCTCTTGGAGATTGATCAGCTGTTCTTCGGTCGTACGCAGCGCTTTTTGAAAATCTTCTAAGGTGTCTTCTTCGTCATCGGCGGCAGGAATTAGAATATCATAATCGCGGTGATCGAGGACAATCGATTTTCCCATGGCAAAACCCTGGGTACCGGCGACACCTTTGATGAAATGAAGCTCGGTGCCAATTTCATCTGTGGTGGCTGGTTCCTTTTCTCGATGCATTTCGAGCAGGAGCTGCGCGCTTTCGATGGTGTTTGAAAGCTGGGAGGCAATGCCGCGCAAAATCTTTTCATGACCGGCGGTGAAGTAATCCGGTTGCGGATCTTGCACCACGAGAACACCAATGCGATCGAGGCCTTTGATGATGGGTACAGCGAGAAAGGCTTGGTATTTTTCTTCGTCAATACCGGGAAATAATCGGTTGCTTTCTTCCTCACCGATCCGACCCACACGAACCGTGCGCTGCTCTTTGAGCGCGGTGCCGGATAGACCTTCACCGGAAGAAAGCTTCACTTGGCCAACCGCGTTTTTCAGACCTTGGTTGGCCACCATGACCAATTCATCACGCTTTTTATCGTAGATATACAGGCTGCACACCGCCGCCTTCATTTTGTAGGCGGTGAGGTTAATCGCGGTTTGAAGAAATTCTTCTAGGGTATGGGTGTGTTCGTAGAGCCCAGCTAGTTCGCTAAGATCTAAAATCAGATTGGTACGCGCATCACTCATGAAGGCAACGAAGCAGATAATTTCTGACTTAGGCCTGGTGGCTTCAGGTTAAAAGCCAAGTCGAAAGCTAGGTCAAAAGCCAGGTTTGAAAAAACAGGTTTCATCTAGTTGATTCTAAGTGGCATAAGCACGCACAAGAAAGGAATATCACTTTTGATCAAAGCCGGACTCAGATCATCGGTTAGTTCTAGAAAAATTTCATCGCTTACGAGATTGCGCAATGGCTCCAAAACGAAATCTGGATTGAAGCTAATGGCGATTTTTTCTTGGTCATATTTGACGGGAATTTTTTCTTCTGAGTTCCCGACATCTGGGGTCTCAGTTGAGACGGTCAATCGGTTGTCTTGAAAAATCATTTTGACCGATTTGCTTTGATCACTCGTGAGTAACGACGCGCGCTTTACAGCATCGAGTAAAATCTCACGTTCAACCGTTACTCGGTGTTTGCATTCGGCAGGTATCACCAAGCGAAAATTAGGGTACTGCCCATCGACGATTTTAGAAACGATCACCACTTGATCGAGCTGAAAGGCGACTTGGTTGTCGGTGATAAATACGGTGACGCTACCTTCGTCCTTCAAAACGCGTTGCAGCTCGTTTACCGCTTTGTTTGGTAGAATAAATTCGAGCTTATCGCCGGAACCAATGTTTTCGTGTTCGACCATGGCCAGGCGACGTGAGTCTGTGGCCACAACGGTTAGCTTCCCTTTTTCGAGGCTGACAAGCAGACCATTCAAGGTCGGGCGGCTTTCCTCGAAGGAAGCGGCATAACCGGTTTTCTTCAGCATGTCTTTGAAAACAGCTTGCTCAATGGTGAAATTACTTCCGTCTTCATATTTTGGCAGTGGCGGAAAATCATCCTCGCTAATCCCGACCAATTTGAATTTGGAAGAACCGCATTTGATGGTCGCATAATCGGAGTCGTCGACGTCGATTTCAACCTTGCCCTGCGGAAGCTCACGAAACAGGCTGTACGCGCGTTTAGCGGGTAAGGTGATTCCACCCTTGGTGTTGACGTCAGCGTCTGCCTTAGCGCGAATGCTGAGGTCTAAATCGGTTGTTGTGAGAGTAACCTCACCACCGTCGGCTTGAAAAAGTACGTTGGCGAGAATTGGAATCGTGCTGCGAGTTCCAACAATAGATTGGACTTTGCCGAGGGCGTCGAGAATCTGATCGCGGTCTATGGTAAGTTTCATGTCGTGGCTGTCATCGCAGATATCTCCGCTGTCATAGCAGATGTCTCCGCTGTCATCGCAGTACTACGATTATTATTTAAAAGAGATTAGAAAAAGTCGTATTAGTAGGCCCTGTCAATAAGTGAAACAACTCTAGATTTCCACTCTTATTCAGGGATATTTCGCAAGGCTAGGGTGGGTCAGCTTGTGAGTAAACACTAAACAAGAAGTTTATAAAAACCGAGTTATCCACAGGGGGTCAAGGTTACTGACAATTTGTCTTGGTTGATACACAGGAGTTGATGCCTAACTATCAGGTTATCAACAGGCTTTATTTTTTGAGTGCACCACCAACTTATGCACAGCCCGATTTTATTTTTTAACAGGCTGTTATGAGCCACTGGATCGGCCTATTTAGTTAAAATCACCTTTGTTTATCAATTTATGCAGTAAAACAATGGGTGTTGCTCTGCAAGGTTTTGGGAGTTATGCGCAGGTTATGCACAATCTCTGCATAAATAATGTTAGAAATGATTAAAATGCGCTGAACCTTGGCGTGAATCGTGCATATACCTTTAAATGTTGTTCGGGGGGGAAAAGAAACCTGATTATGACCCTTTTGGTGCACATTGTGTACCTGAAGGTACATCTATCATCCTTTCCTCATGGTTCGTTGTTGTACCACTCCCGTAAACAAAATTGCCCTTCTTGTTGTTTGGGTTTGGCGGTCTCTTTTTCGTTGTTGTTAGGAGGCCGCCGTTTTTTTGCTAAAATTTTTGCCACAAAAAAGCCTTTCGCTTTGAGGCGAAAGGCTTCTTTTTTTCCTAAAAGGGTCTTATTCTTCAATATCTACTTCTAGCAAGTGATACCGTTTGGAATCTGGATAGAACCAGCTCGAACCTTGTCCGGTCATCCGAATGCGATATTTGAACCGATCAGGCGTGAAATTCAGATTACCAAAACTAAAGCTTCCGCTTGCGTCGTCAGCATTGATGTAATCTTGGCTCTCTGGGAATTCAATTTCAGCGTACTCACCTGTTTGTGAATTAAAGACAAAAAAGCTAGCGGCCCAATAATCTAGTCCGGAAATAGAACTGAGTGCAATACCGAGGTCGACGGTGGCTCCAGTCGTGGTCGCAGTCGCTTCCATTGTGGATTCAATACCGGTTGAACTGGTCATGCAATTTCCTACTTCGTAATATTTAAGGCCGGTCGAATCGATGCCACCATCCGTTACAAAATCAATTTCGTAGTCAACCGAGCAAAGACCATCTGCAAAGTCGCTAGCCGGTAAATCAATTACGACGCTTAGAATATTTCCATCAATGAAGTAGTTGGTCGAAGTGGAGGGGAAACCATGATAGGTCCACGGGTTATATGAGGTTGTATCCAGATCAGGGATTGCATCATAATATTTTATCGTGATGTTCCACTGTGTAAGTAGGGCAACATCGGCTGGATTATTAAGGACTTCAAAGTGAAGTTGGGTTCCGTTTTCTAAAAGGGAAACCTGATAATCATAATCCGGGGTCTCAACGACCTCGCCTTCCTCTTCGTCATCACTGGTAAGATTTGGATTTTGGCTTACAACACCAAGATCTATGGACAAAAGTTGATCTCTAAATCCAGGGATATTGAACATTGGAGTAAAACCGCCTTTTTTAAAGGCAGTAGTAGAGGCTGCGGACTTGGCCGTTTTAATAGCTGAAGGCCTAACCTGACCCATCGCAGTTAAGCTAAAGGCAAGCAACGCAACCGAAAGAACCGTAATTTTATTTCTATTCGTTTTCATGACCTTAATAATCAATATTTAAACAAGCCAGATCAAACATAATATTCGTAATAAAGGTAATAAAGACTTTGTTCTTCTGGTTGCTTCTTTTTTTACTCTATGGATGGTTTTTCCCTTAAAATGACCATTATTCCCCGAATTATCGGCTTAGTTATTGAGAAACTACAACGTACGAAGAACCTATTCTTTATTGGAGTTACGTATTGATTTCGGTTTTGATCTCTCGTTTGCACCGGAGTCTCGGATTCACACCAAAGCCATTTGCGAAGAATCGCCAAATCGCATTATTTTGGCCAAAAACTTGAGCAACCAAAGTGAGAAGAAAAACCGACGGTACCGCCTCGACGTGTGGGATTGCGCATCGTATAGTGTCGGGTGAATGCAATTGCAGCTATGCATATAAATCCACAAACCGTAGAATTCAGATATTATATCTTTGATTGGGATAATAATATTCTGCACATGCCGACGCGCATTCATTTGGAGCGTCTTCAGGAGGATGGAACCTGGGGAGACACAACGGTTTCGACCTCGATGTTCGCGATTGTACGCAACGATACGGAAAACTACCGCCCTCCCAAAGGGGATTGGGAGTTAGCCTTTCAGGAATTTCGAGATCTCGAAGGCCTGACCGATCAGCAATTTTTAACCGATACCCATGCGGCACTTAAACCGGTGATCGAAGGAAAAAGTAATCCTGCGCCAAGTTTTGCTGCGTTTCGCAAAGCACTCATCGAAGGGCGTTTGTTTGCCATTGTCACGGCACGTGGCCATCACTCGCACACGATTCGCCAGGGAGTGGAATATTTTATTGAGCAAGTTCTGACGGATGCGGAGCGGGATCTCATGATGGAGAATCTCATCGCTTACCTTAAACTGTTTGGTGAGCATGACAGCGGGATGTCAAACAAGCAGATCTTGACGAACTACTTGGCTTTGAATCGCTATATCGGCATTACCTCCGAACAGTTTATACACCGCCATGGCGATATCACCCGGACCCTGGGCCAAGAAGAAGCTAAACAGGTAGCGATTCGAGACTTCGTTCAACACGTGATTCGGATTTTGCAGAAGCCTGAGGTCCCGATTAACCGACCCATCAGCTTTGGCTTCTCCGATGATGACTCGCATAACGTCGAAGCGGTACATGCCTATATTGCCGAAGAGCTCGCGAAGGAATTTCCGGATATTCGTTTTGTAGTCTATGATACGTCGGACCCCAACGTGCCTGAGGGACGAAAAATCGTGGTTCAAGGTCAGCTTGATCTAGGTCTTTAACTTTACTGAGCCCCAGAGCCCAGCGCCAAAGCCAAAGCCAGAGCCCAAGTGGCAGATCGAAAAAAGATCTAAAGAAGATCTAAAATAGGCAGGGGCGTTGCGCCTCTTGCGAAGACTATCTACCGGATCTCCTCTTCAATTTTCTTAACCCTGATCTTAATCTTTCACATGACCTTGACCTTCGTGGCCGGGCGAAATTTGAAGGGAAATCGGAACGAGGCGGCAGGCTACGTTCATTCAGTGACGAAATTTTTCATTACGAATCAGGCGAGAGTTCTCTTGATGCAGAATCCCATGTTGACATGGGCTCTCAGGTCAAGGTCAAGGTCAAGGCCAAGATTAGGGTGGCTCTGTATGCACGAATGGATTGCTAAACAGAGTTTGCTAAGCGAGCGCGGGATTTGATAGGCAGGCCCTATGCCAGAATTAGCCGAAGTTGAATCTTGGAGAAAACTCGCCGAGCGCGAGATCCAAGGAAAAGTCATTCAATCTGTTTTCACGACCGAAGACGATATCGTCTTTGATCAAGTGAAGCCAAAAACCTTCGCCAAGCAGCTGAAAGGTAAAACAGTAAACGAAATTTTGCGCAAAGGTAAACATCTGTGGATGGACTGTGGGACAGCCTGTCAACCGTATTTTCACTTCGGCATGAGTGGCAGCTTTTATGTCTACACCGACACGGCTGAACGGAGTAAATGGGTGAAGGCTGAGCTTTTGATGGAGGACGGAACCCGTCTCGCCTACCAGAACAAACGTCGCATCGGAAAAGTTCGTTTCCATGACGACGCCACTGCGGTTCCTCCGATATCAAAACTTGGGTTTGATCCCTATCTCGACATGCCAGCCATCTCGGTCTTCCGAGAAAAACTGGGCAAACGAAAATCACCCATCAAATCGGTATTGCTCGATCAGGCCTTCGCGGCTGGGGTTGGCAACTGGATTGCTGACGAAATTTTGTACCAAGGGAAAATTCATCCTAAGACCCATGCCTGCGATTTGAGCGATGCACAGATCAAGCTGGTGAAATCAAAAATGAAATCGATTATCGATCTCGCGGTTCGGGTGGATGCCGACGATAGCAAGTTTCCCAAGAGCTGGTTGTTCCACTCGCGTTGGGGGAAAAACTTAGAAGCAACGACCCATGACGGGAAACGCATCGAGTTTCTAACCATTGGTGGCCGAACCACCGCCTACGTGCCAGAGCTTCAAAAAGCCTAGCGCAAGCCTCTCCAGGTAGGGTTTTGACCAAAAAAACGCAATGAATTGAAAAAACAGGTAAAATCCCGCTTGCACTAGCAGGAAAACTAGCTACACGATGGTGCTTCGATGCACCCGTAGCTCAGCTGGATAGAGCGCCTGACTACGAATCAGGAGGTCGCAGGTTCGAATCCTGCCGGGTGTACTCTTTTCTCCCTTTTGGCTTTTCCCCTTTGGCCTTCCCTTTTGGCATTATGCGTCAGGGTCCTTTTTTTTCGGCTTTGGTTTCTTTTGCAAGGTCCCTAACCGGGACTTCTCAATAGGGTCGTCATCCATCGGATTCGGCATAATCCAGGGTTCAATAACCATGGGCTTTTGCTGTCTCCCCTTCAGAGAGCTGATACCGAATTGGATTCCAGAAGCTTCACGTTCTCCTGTTTCTGATATTTGTGTTCCCTGACAGTGCCGCCCTGGTTATGATTTTGGATACGCCGCCGGCACTGGAAACCACCTGTCTTGCGAAAGCCAAACCTTCATATCGCTCAAGCGAGCTTACTGCGGATAGACTCCGCCGTCGCCTGGCATCGGGAAAATTTGTTTCAAATAACTGCGCTCCAAAAAGCGCGGCAAGGCGTGGTCGATTTTCAGCAACTTGCAACGAGCAATGAGGTCAAAGTCATCCGAGACATACAGCGCAATCTCGTTTTGCTCGGTTTCTTCGGTGATCATCTTAAAGGCCGACTCACGCAGAGAATCGACAATACGCTGTTGCAAGGGAGCCACTTCCGCTTCCCAACGACCCTCGGTCATCTGGTAGACTTCAATCCAGTCGTCGTCAAAGGCACCGCTCTGGTCACGGGCATCGAGCACGTCATCGGTTTCCAACCCTTCATAATAATCAAGGTCGAGAAACTGGCCGTTGCGCACTGCCGTAATTAGGTCTTCTAGTTTTTCAAATGAACTCATATCGTCGCGCCTCTTGTCAAAAAATCATCTCTCTGCAATCGAAATCCGGAGTTTAGCTACATTAGTTCGCCAACAGCTTTTTCAGCGCGCGGGTTGTTTTTTCATATCCCTTTGGGCCATCGACCTGTGGTCGGCAGTTCACGGCTCGATCATCAACATAGGCCGAGGCCTTCGGCTTGCCTTTGCCGGTAAATAATTCGCAGGCGGGAAACCCATGTTCTTCCAGCCAGGCTGTGATGGCTTTGGCCCCCTTTGCGGTGCTCGCACGTGAGCTGTACAGGGTGACCGCATACTCATCGACGAGCTGTTCCATAAAGGCCAACGAGCCATCGATCGGCTCCCCAATCGTCTCTGCTCCGGCCCAGCCGTCGTAGCTGGCTAACACCCCATCGAAATCGACACAGATCGTCGCGCGTTCAGCGCCAAAGCCACTCCCACTATTTTTACTGCCCACTTTGGTACCGCTGAGATTTGCGTGCTTCACTTTTTTCACCGGCCCACCGGATGCATCAGGAATGGGTGGGGGAGGGCCCGGTTGATTTTGGATAAGCAAATCCATCACCGCCCCGCCTTTGACCCAAGGTTGATCTAGCCAAGGTTCACCGCTCCAAGCCGTGGTAAAAAAATCGAAGGTGTGGTGTAGCCCGGGAAGACGTAGCCAGGCCCCAAGTTTGTTCCCAGTGCGATGCGGACTTTTCGGATACGTTTCTGGCGCGCTGTCGAGGTTGAGTTGTTGCCAATTCGAAATCACATCCTGAGCCAAAGCGTACACATGTTCGGTGGGCGCGGGCTGGTCGAACAAGACCCAGAGATGAAATCCGCCTTTGCCATTCGATTGAAGGAGGAGGGGATCATAGCCTTTGGCGCAGAGCGCTTCCCACCACGCGATGGCAGCAGCTTCGTTACGACGCGCCGTATCGTCAGCCGTTACGGCGCCGGGGTCGTGCAAGTCGATATCGATGGACATCCATTTGCTGTAGTTGTTTTCACAGCTACAATGTAAACCGATCAGGTGATTGCGGCGGGTCCCGCTGAAGTGGCGCTGCAGTTTTTCGAGGGTAACCATGTCCTGCCCGCGCATGCTTTTCTGCGGCAAGGTCAGCGCCTTGTAGGTCTTCTTGCTGGTTTCCTTTTCGCGCGCGCTCAAGGTCGTGTACTGCCCCCAAACATCCCGCCGATTGACCAAACGTTCGTCGGCCCAGCGCGCCAGCTCCAATGAGCGCCCGCGCCATTCTTCTCGGATAACTTGGAAAGGACTCGGCATGTGGCCTTTAGGATAGAGTATTTTCGGCCAAAACCCAAGCAGGGCTGTGTAACCAAGTCCGGATGATCTCGACCAACCGCGCGAGTTCTTTGCAACAATGTTAATAACGGGATACCGTCGGGTTGCTCCTCAAATGCAGAGCTACGATCAACCCTGTCTCACAAATTTTCGTCCCAATTTCATATATTGGCTAACCGAAACTCCTCAATCTCACCCGCTAAACCCATGAGTTCGATAAATTTTGATGAAATATCCGGGTTAGATCCAGATGGTAAACTTAGTTTTATCGCAAGAGTCGTCAAAATTAATTTGCCGGGCAGAGCGCCGAAATACCTGTATCCACCGAGCTCATCGTCGTTTAGCTATCGAAAACCGGCTGTTCGCGCTCCAGTGAGCTAGTTGACAAACGTTACAAAGGTTATGTATAGTGCGAACAAGCCAAGAGCGAGTTGGCTTTTATCCCGAAAGAATCCACACATGAAAACCTATCTATTTCTCTTTATTGCCTTCTGTCTTTGTTGCTCGGTGACTACTCAAGCACAGCGATCTGCCAAGGCTTCTTCCAGCCCAACAACTGAGCGTGATCGCTCCATGATTGAAGGTGCACGTGACACCCTTAATACCCGTGACACCCATGATAGCCGAAGCCCCTTTGTGCTAATCTTCACCTTAGAGCAGCCAGCGGATGGCAAGGGGCTTTCCTTGCACAATTCGGCGTCCTCCTCAGCCACTGTATCCAACCCAAGTGGGGTTGGGCTCGATCTCGAATTCTGGCTTGAAGGCGCGTTTGACCCCGACGCTGGAAGCATGTCGACTCACATGTACGACAACGAATCGCTGCCTTTGGCGCAGCCCTTCAATGTCTCGCCTTGGTTCTACGATGGGGATGAAACTCTTGATCCAGATATGCCCAATTTAGATGCTGATGCAAACCGTCCGGTGGATTGGGTTTTGGTCACAGTGCAAAAAACCAGCATCACGATCGATACCGATGGAAAAGAAGTGGAAACGATTGTTGGCGAAGAAACCAAAGCAGGGATCTTGACCAAGGACGGAGACCTTTTGCGTGACCAATCGGTGGAAGATCAATTCCCAATCTATTTTGACGTGCTGGATAATGCGACGACCTACAATGTTATTGTGCGTCACCGCAGTCACTTGGATGTCATTGTCAAAATGAAATGGAACGAGCCTGTGTTTGATGGGTTTCTAGTTTCGCACAACCTTCGGGTTCCGTTTCCATCTTGGTCTGTGCTGGGGACGCCAGACGTTTTCTTTTTACCCTTTCTCGAAGAGTACGTGGTGGAATATAAGCAACTCAAGAAATTAGCAGATACCGGGGATCGTTACGGCCTGCATGCCGGAGATTTTCGCCCCGATGGCGTTATCCAGAATACGGATGACTGCAAATGGAAGTTCTTCTTAGAAAACTACCTCGCTACCGACACCTGGTTTTACTTCGATACTGACAGTGGACTAGGTGAAGACGATTGGATCTCGATCTCGGTTGATGCAAACATGGATGGCACCATTGACACGGTTGACTTTGACCTCTGGTACGACAACCGCGCGAAGATGGGCCACCCAGCCATACAGCTTCCGTAGGTCGCTTGCTCAAAGCTCCAACAGCAAAGACGCCCTTTTAACGAGGAGCGTCTTTTTTCTTAGGTGCCGGCTGTTAGGTGCTGATCGTGAAGAGCTCTGCTTAGTTTTTCGTAGCCGGTTTGTTTCCGGTTGGGGCCGAAGGCTCTGGTTTTTCCTCTTCATCCATCTCTTCCTTTTCCGTTCCTTCCAACTTGGCTTTGAGCTGCTCTAATCCCGTATCAAAATCGGCTTTGAGCATTGGGACAAAAAAGAATTTCATAATCTTCTTCATTGGGTTTTTGCCCATGTCGCCGCTGAAGTTCCAAGTTACCTTGGTGTTGCCATTGGTTTCGCCAGCCTCGAGGTCGAAGCCCGCTTGGTTGGGATTCCAGTTATCCATCTGCATGATGTAGGTGATCCCTGTCTTCGGATCCGCTTCGGTTATTTCAAGCGTGCCGTTGCCGTTAGAACTGGTCCATTTTGACAAGGCTCCAACCCCTGAGTCCGGTCCTTCGTAGGTATAGGTCAATGAGGTGTCCTTGGCTTTGTTCCACGCCGACCAGTTATCCCACTTTTTTAGACTCGCAATCTGTTCGTAAATCTCGGCGCGAGGGGCTGCGATCTCAACCGACCGATTGACCGAATAGGCCCCAGGAATGAAAAAGGTGATCACGAGGAACAAGATCGCAAGGAGCAGGAGAAACAAAAGGAAGTTCATCAACATTTTCATGTCGATCTTCTTGGGCCCGCTTCCGACTCTGTCAAATGCAATTGTTGGTCGCCGATGGACAAGCGCTAGGTCTGGTTATAAATCGCCCACGTGTCTTTTGCCATATTTGCCCAACTAAATCGTTTAACGTAGTCCAAGCCTTCGGCCGACATGTTGGCTTGAAACCTTGGATTGCCTAAAACCGTGAGCAGCTGCTGGTCGAGCGTCTCGGGAACCACCAAGTCAAAATAACTCGCGGCCGGCCCGCCAATTTCGGGCAGCGAGGCGGCGCGAGAACTGATGACGGGGGTTCCGCAGGCCATCGCTTCGGCCACCGGAAGCCCAAAGCCTTCATAGCTCGAGGGCATCACCAAGACCGCGGCTTGTTGATAAGCGCTCACAAGTTCTTCTTCCGTGACATAGCCGTCCCATCGAATGGCATCGCGCACCCCAAGCTCGAAGGCTCGTTGTTCAGGTTCGGGATAGCGCTCGTCACGTGAGCCAATGATGTGCAAGTTGACATGCGGCATTTCCGCGCGGACACGGGCAAAGGACTCAATTAATAGCAGCAGGTTTTTATACGGATCGCAGCGACCGACATAGAGAATGCCTTTTCGTGTATGCTCGGTCGTATCTGCTGTCGGAGCCGTCGGAGGAACAAACGCTTTCCCGACCCCGTTGTACACGACCTCGATGCGGTTTGAGGCAATATTCAGATGGTCGGTCAGATCCCGCTTTGTCGCCTCACTGACGGCAATAAAGGTATCTCCTCGGGCTGCGATCTCGCGCATCAAGCGTTGATAGATTGGAAAGAGCCGCGCTTTTTTGGATCGTGGCGCATGGCTGCGGATGACCAGTGGGATGAGGTCGTGAATCGTATTTACAATGCGAACCTTACCTTGCCGATGCTTTGGTACCCCAAACAGCGGCATCATGTAATTCGTCGTATGGAAGACATCGATGTTTCGCGCTTCAAGAAAGCTGATGAGCTTCCATTGGTTCCGAATGGAAAAAATACCGTAGGGCAATAGTTCAGTGGAAAATTGCGTGTTGGTCTGAGAAATGGTTCGGCGGCGTATGCTGTCGTCGCTGAAAAGAAGCACCACCTCGTCCGGCTCCGCGACCTGCCCAAGTTCACGAATCAGCTCAAGCGTGTGCACGCCAATGCCGGAAAATTCTTGGAAGATCCAACGTGCGTCAATCGCGACTCGCATGTCTATTCTCGCCTCGGTGATTCATACGTTTCACGAAACCATCTGTTAAAATTGAGGCAACGTTTATTTCTTCCCGAAGCTCTCGCCAGAATCCGTTCTTGGCAGAAAATCCTCAAGCAGACATGGTGGCCTCATGGGAACCACGTTAAAAAATCTCTTCGGAACTGGCTCGGTGGTTGGAAGCGCAGCCGATTTTATTCGTTAGCACCGCGTCACTCGCCTTGGATAGCCTGGTAAATGTCTCCCTCAAAGGCCTCGACTCCTTTCGAGTCCCTCGGTCCACATCAGGTCGCTTACCCTGACATCACAGGCGGCTTAGATGGTCTTCTTGGGCTGCAGGGGTAAGCCCCTTCTGTTGGCGAAACGAAAACCGTAGGTCAAAAAAAATGCCAGAAGCCGAATGGCTACCTGACATTAGTCGAAGGGTTTTAATCCTTCTGGGAGGCGACGCATCGCGCTCTTTTGCTTTGACCCCAATGAAAATGGACTCCTCCATTCTACAAGATTCAAAATTGATTTAAAAGAGATATAAAAAGTTGTTTAAGAGCCTTATTTTAAAATATAAGGTAAGCGATCATAAGGGTTTAAGTAATAGCGGACATTATGCTGCGGTAACTTTGATCTAGCAAACTCTCACATTGTTCACACCATTCCTTGGTAAAACAGGCTTCTTCTTGAACCGCGACTTCGGCTTCTTTTTGCTTCATCATTTGGTAGAGCCGATTGAAACCAACCGAAAAACTCTGCCCTTTGATGTGATGGAGGGCCGCTTTGGCTTTGCGGCTTTCGCAGGAAATTTGTTCATCTTGAAAACTCCGAAGTGCGTGTCTGGTCTCGCGAATAAAGGTGTAGAACATGGGGAGGAAGTCTTCTGACTTTTCCTGCGAGCTACGAAAGAGGTCAATGTCGACCAGGGATTCGAGTTGTTCGACCTTCATGGTGACCTCATCCATGGTCACCGATGCGCGGTCGAGCATCAAGCGGAGCACACTGCTTCCACAAGGAAGTTCGAGGGTGACAAACATTCCAAGTTCATTGCCCCAAGCATGCCCCTCTTGATCGCCTCGGACCACCCAGCCAAAGATGGGAGTGAAGCGCTTCGTATGCTGATCCATGCGGCGGATTTGCTGTACAAAATTACGTTGCGCGTCGTCGCCCGCTTTCATCTCAAGAAAGACCCCGTCAAACTGGATCGTCTCCAATGCCATCATGCCTTCGTCGAGACGGTGGAAGCTATGTGGAGTATAGCCGGTCTCGCGCAGTGTTTGTTTTAAGACCGAAACCGCCCCCTCACTCGATTCGATTTCTAGATACATTCTGGTCATGTTATTTTTCTGTTCTATCTATAAAATGCCTCGAAATACGCGCTTGTCCAATGAATGATGCCTACTCATTAGTCGCTAAAAGCCCCTTCGTAACGCGGGTTCAAAATGTCATGTAACATGGGTAATGCGCTACACAGTTATTAACAAATAATTCATCATAAGTTGATATCTCTAACTCACGCTCTCCCAACGTTCTTTGTTTATGCACCCACCATCAACGGACCGACACGCTCGGTGTTTTCAACCATCCGCTCGCGCGGACTAAAAATCTGGATTATTTTTCCAAAGAAGCATCTTATTTCAGCGCGGCTGCTGTCAGAGCCCGGAGGTATTCGCCACGCAGCCGGTAGGCGAAGCTGCGGTTGCTGATTATGCTTCAGTCGGCGAGCGATTCCGAGCTACTGTCGCCGCGGCGTTTTTGAAAGGGTGTGCTGTTTACGATGGCTTCGATAACGGTGCTAAAAATGTATCCATTCTCGCTCGCGTGGTCGGTGATTTCTTCTACTGCGCAGCGATCATAGTATTCCAGTCCGCGACCCAGGGCGTAGGTCAGGATATTGCGTACAAAGCACCTTGTGAAGTTGTCCTTTTTCTCGCGCGCGAGGATGCGCATGAGCTCTTCGTGATTTCGAAACTCCTCGCCGCTGGCGAGTTTTCCACCCGCATCAATCGTGAAACTCTGGTCCTTGTCGCGCCATTTTCCGATGCCATCAAAGTTCTCGAGCCCGAAGCCGAGCGGGTCGAGGCGATCGTGACAGGAAGCACACATGGGTTTCTCGCGGTGGCTTTCCAAACGCTCACGCAGCGTCGCACCCGTGACCGCTGTTTTCGAGTCGTCGAGCTCAGGTACATCGTCCGGAGCGGTCGGCACTGGGGTGCCCAAAATGTTTTCGGTAATCCACCGGCCTCGATTGACCGGGCTGGTCCGTGTAGGCAGAGAAGTGATGGTTAAAATGCTTCCGTGGGTGAGGACACCGCGTCGCCGATTGTCCTCGAACTTCACGCGCCGAAAGCCGTTTCCTTTCACATTTGGAATATCGTAATGCCCCGCTAAGCGTTCGTTGATGAAGCTGTAATCTGCGCTGAGGAACTCGATAATACTGCGGTTTTCCGTGCGAATAAAGCGGAAGAGTTTTTCCGTTTCGGTGCGCATATCCTGCTTGAGATCGGGGGTGAAGGCGGCGAAGCGTTTGGGATCCGGAGAGACAAGATCGAGATTCCGAAGCTGTAGCCATTGCCCAGCAAAATGAGCTTCCAAAGCATCGGCTTTAGGATCGTTCAACATGCGTAACAGTTGGTCTTTTAGGTTTTTACGCAAGGTTCCCGCCTTGGCCTGAGCAAAAAGTTCTTCATCCGGCATGGAGCTCCAGAGGAAGTAAGACAGCCGGGAGGCGAGGTCGAATTCGGAAATATCACTGAGCTGTTTCGGGTTATCGGGGCTGTCCTGAACTTCCCCGCGGAAAAGGAATTTTGGGGAAACCAAGACCGCGTGCATCGCGAGTTGCATGCCGCGCTCAAAGGGGGCGCCATCTTTCACCGCCATCGCAACCAAGGGCAAGAGGCGGTCGATATCCGCTTTCAAAGCGGGCCGACGATAGGCGCGACTGACAAACATTTCTAGATTGCGTCGAGCCGTTTCCGCCATCTCTTCCCGCTTGGTGGTGGTATGTGCAATCGCGCTGCGATGTCCTTCTGGAAGAGTATAGGGGCCCGAATGTTTGGGGCCTTCTAATTTAAAATCGCCCACATACAAATTCCGATCTCGTTGGCTGCGATCTTTCGCCTTGGGGTTGTAATAGTCGTTGACGAACTTCGCTTCGAATTTGCGTTTGCCTCGTTTGAGAGTGACGGTGCTACGGTACCAATTCGCTTGGTTTCGTTTCGCCTTCACCTCATGCGAGGCGACTTTTTTTCCATCGATAAAAAACTCCATGCGCGGTAGCTCAGGGCCCGCGTGATCCGCTTCCGATAAAACCGAAAAAATGTATTCGCCGTCTTTCACCGCTTCAAAGTCACCGCCGACCGCTCCAGTTGAAGAGAGGGCTTTAAAGTCGCCACTACTGGAGCCCCCGTTTAGTTTCGAGGCGGCAAGCAGCTGGGTCTTTGGTTTGGGTGGACCAACCTGAATCGCCTCATCCAAAATGCTTTCTGCGGCATCAAAATATTTTTCCAGCAAAACCGGGGAGAGGGAAAGCACATCACCGATGGTGTCATAGCCGTAGCCGGTATCATCCGGAGGCAAAATTTCTGTGGACTTAAAGTCAACCTGCAGCAGTTCCTTGATCGTGTTGCGATATTCGGTCCGGTTAAGGCGACGTATCGTCACTCGGCCTGGATCAGGTTTGTTGCAATCCACTTCAAACACCTCGCTAGAAATCCATTGCATGACCGCTTCGCGCTGAGCCGCAGTAGGCTGCGGTTTATCCATAGGGGGCATGATGTGTTCCTGCAGATTGATCCGCACCGTTTCCCAGCCCTTGCGGTCGGCCATCATCGCAATGTCGTCGGCATAGTCGTCAAGACGCACCCCGCCCTTGTCTGCTCCGTCGCCATGACAGTCAAAACAGAACTCTTCGAGTACAGGTAAGACGGTCTTTTCGTAGCTAGGCTCCGCATAGCTGCACAGAGCGAGGGCAATGTGGGTAAAGAGGGCAAATAGGCAGAGGCTTATACGAGGTATCAATGGGGTGATCATGCAGAAGTAGGTACGTGTCAAAACCAATAAATTCGTGGTACCCGCGCTGAGAATCTGCAAAAACCCTAGGACATTGGTTTTAGATCGGATGTGCCGAAGGAGGGAGAGTTCTGGGAAGACTCGTTTCATGTCAACCGAATATGGAGCCTACCAGTGTGGCGCGGAATTTATTGCGCGTTTGTCGCAACGGGGGTGAAACCCCGAGCTTGTTAGCCTTCCACCCTGCAAGGAAGCCTTCCACCCTGCAAGGCGCCATCAACCCGATTCCGCTGGGGAAAACACGGCGAGCCAGACCGTGGGCTCTTCCGAACTGGTATGCTCAACTCGGTGTTTGGTTCTAGCTGGGATATGCACATGATCCCCCGCTTGCAGCTTAAGCACGCGGTCATCCTCGAAGCGAAGGGTTGCTTCCCCACGCAAAACGGTCACCCACTCGTGCTCGGTTTGGTCGTACCAAAACCCTTCTGGGCTACTCTGCCCAGAAGAGACAATGCGCTCCACCCGAACCCCGGCCTGATCACTCAAGACCTGGCAAAGTTCTTCCGGAAGCTCCTCCGGAATGTCCGCGAAGAGATTGTTCACTCTTTAGGCCTTTTGCTATGCATGAGCCTTAACCAAAATATCAACGATGTCCTTGGGCTCATCCACCAACTGGAAGCGATCCATATCCTTTTGAGAAATTTTCTTTTCCTTCGCGACGGTATTTTTCAGCCACTCGATGAGCGGGCTCCAGTACCTGGAGTTGTAGAGCACCACGGGGCATTCCGCCGTCTTTTCTGTCTGCATTAAGGTTAGGGATTCAAAGAGTTCGTCCAAGGTGCCGACCCCGCCCGGAAAAATCACGTAGGCGCAAGAATACTTTACCAACATGACTTTGCGGGTGAAGAAATATCGAAAGTTAAGCGAGAGATCTACGTAGGGATTGATGTGGGTTTCGAAAGGAAGTTCAATGTCCAATCCGATGGAGGGAGCGCCGGCTTCATGCGCGCCTTTGTTGCCCGCTTCCATGATGCCGGGGCCTCCGCCGGTAATAATCGTGTAACCGGCTTCACCCAGTAAGCGGCCGGTTTCGACTGCGGCAAGGTAATCTGGGTCATCGCTCGGGGTGCGAGCCGAGCCATAAATGGTCACCGCATTTTCAACATCCGCCAAAGTATCAAAGCCTTCAACAAATTCAGATAAAATGCGAAACACCCGCCAAGACTCTGCGGTGGGAGGGGCTGGGTGGGCCGGAGCAGCCAGTAACATTTGCTCATCGGTTGGGCGTTGTGGTTTTTTAGACATAGGACTCTCCTACGCCAGCACGGCAAAAGGGCAAGGCGGTTTATGCTCCGGTAGGTTGGCTCTCCGAGCCGACACACGAACGACAATGTCGGGACAGAGTCCCAACCTACCAACGTTGCAAAACCGCCCCGTATTTGCCACAATCAGCAAAAGGATTGGATGACAAAACCATTAAAAGTTGGGCTAGCCCTGGGTAGTGGCGCGGCACGCGGGTGGGCCCACATCGGAGCTCTCCAAGTATTGGAGGCCGAAAAGGTCCCGATTGACCTCGTGGCGGGCACGAGCATGGGCTCCTTGATCGGAGCGGTGTATCTAAGTGGGAACTTGGATGCGCTGCATAAAACTGCGCTAAAACTCGACTGGCGTAGCATTATCTATTACTTTTTTGAGCCGAATATTCCGCGCTCCGGTATGGTGAACGGTCGTAGGATCCAGACCTTCATGAAGGAATTTATTCAGGCCGGTCCGATCGAGTCCTTGCCCAAACCCTATGCCTGTGTCGCGGCAGATTTGATGCGAGGGGGTGCCGTGGTGCTCAAGGATGGCGATTTAGTCGAAGCGGTTCGAGCCAGCATTGCCATGCCAGGTATTTTAAAACCAGTGGCGCGCGGCAAACGAGTTTTGGTCGATGGTGGGGTGGTTGATCCAGTGCCGGTCAATGTGGTGCGCGAAATGGGAGCTGACTTTACCATCGCGATCGATGTGAATCATGGCTTGCTTCACAAGGCGGAAAAAAGTGTTCCGGTAGGAACCTTGGAACGGATTCGCCGATTTTCTGACCGGAGAAATAGTCGGATTTTACAATCCGTCACCCACCGAGTGGACGACATGAATTGGGACCGCATGCCCTTGCTGAGTCGCTGGATGAGTCCTGCCCCCGTCCCCAATATTTTTGACGTGATTGGCAACTCGGTACGCATCATGGAAGTACAAATTTCCGAAGCACGTCTCGCGGTGAATCCGCCGGATGTCTTGGTGCGACCCGAAGTAGGAAGTCTCAATATTTTGGATTTTGATAAAGCCGAACCCTGCATCGAAGCTGGACGAATCGCCATGCAGGAAGCCATGCCAAGCTTGCGAGAAAAGTTAGAAGCGAAAAGAATATTGAACAGCGAATGAAAACGATACCCAAACCGATTACGAAACGAATCGCGGCAGCACAAGTGATCCGACCCTGCCTCTTGGTTGCCGTCCTTGGCCTCATTGCCGTGCAACTCACAAGCGGCTGCCAGACTCGAAAAGTCGACGGCGGAATGAACCCAAATGACCCGGGCCTACGTATCAAAGGAGTGCCGGTGGTGCGGGGGATTCGGATTCCGCAACAGGTGATGCAGTCGCCCGATTCGGTGATGGAGGCGAAGCAGAACCCACCGCCTTTACCTGTGCCTGAAACCCAAGAAATAGCGATTGAGCCCGCGCCGGTCCCGCGCCGGTATGTGGTTCCAAATCCCCCGGTTGCGCCCGATAAGCCAATAGCTCCGATGCAAATTCCAAATGCACCGAGGCCCACCGCTTCTGAAGCCACACAAGTTTCCGAAACCAAACCGGCGGGTGTTCCGCAAGTATCCAGTCCTCCAAATCAGCCCGCGACCACCCCGCCTGCCCGAGTGGTTCGCGAAGCCATTCCCGAGATCACGGATTACCGCAGCTGGACCGATGTCACCCCAGGTGGTCGCATTGTGCCCTCCATGTTCGCCATGCTTTGCAAACCGCCTGACCTCACCGGAATACAAGACCCTAATCCGCACACCCAAGTGGTCAATCACGTGTACTGGAACAAGCGCGCCATGGTCGCCCCCGCCGCGGGCACCTTTAAACTGAAACCCGGCTCGGTGGTGGTAAAAGAAAAGCGGAATGAAAAAGATCGCCCCATCGGTTTGGCCGTCATGCTCAAACAAGCGGAAGGCACCGCACCCGAGCAAGGCGATTGGGCTTTTGTTTTCATCGATAAATCCGGCGCGCGTGATGTGGTCACCCGTGGTCCGCAAACTGCGAACTGCGCCGATTGCCACTCTAATGCGAAGAACGATTTCCTCTTCATGAGTTACATGGGGAAACCGGACCAATAATGGAATGGATCGAACACATCTTGCGCGATTGCCTCGGCATACGACTTGCTGAGTTTATTCCGTCGGTTTTAAACTAGCGGGGAGGGGAATGACCTGATGGTTCTTCGGGAGAGGATACACACGGACTCCCTTTTTGATTTCCGACGGGTGCCTTATCATGATGATCTCACCGTCGTAATAATATTTGTAGCCACCCATGTCGCACACGATGCCTAACGCTTTCTCCAAGCTAACTCTGCGAAGATCGATGGTTATTTTAGGAAGTCTTTTTGTTCCCGCCTTGGCTTTGAAAATATAACTTACTCCGACACTGCCAGGCACGCAAGGGCTGTAAGTAACCGAAATAATAAATTCGAACACATCAGCGATGTTGGTGTCTTTGAAGGCCAAGATTGGAACCATGTTTTGCATTTGTTCTTTGGCTGGCACGGGGGTCATTTCTTGCCTATCGTCGCTCATTTGCCCGTTAGGGCCTGCTGAAGCCGGTGCGAGTGCGATGCAAAAAAGAGTGAAACACCAACAAATTCCGTTAAAATACCTTCCATTCATAACCAATACCAATTTTCTTTAAGGGTTCTATCTTGCCCAAGCATAGAGAAAATAGGGCATGGCTTCAATCGTCGAACCGGTGGAACGAGCGCTTTACAGGGCGATCTTAACTCCCTATGATGGCTTTATGCTCAGTTTTCTGCGTCTACTACTATCGAATGGCCTACGGGTTTGCCTGTTTACAAGCATCCCCTGTATGGTGGCCGTGAGTGGGGTGGCCGTGGCCCAAACCTCAGGTGCTACGAGTCAGGCATCTAGTGCAGCTTCCAGTGCAGCAACGAAGAAATTTTACGATGCTTATGCGCTCGTTGCGCCAAACTATCTCTTCTCGCCCGCTACCCTTGGCCGCTTGCCTGTGTCCCGGGTCGTCTATATGGGGGATTGGCGCGAGAAGAAAAAGGCGATTGATCAGGAGATCAATGAACAACGTAAAGCGGGTAATATGGACGCTGGAAAAGGGAAGCCGGATTTAAGTTTCTTCCCTCCCATCTTGATACCCGTAAAAGGTAGCATCATTGAAGAGACGGTGAATGCGGATGGTACTCACCGCACCTTGATCAAAGGAAGCTCTATTCCTTACGCCATTTTTTACTCAGAGCGCCCATTGAAAGGTATTCCTGATCAGCCCCTTTCATTGCTTGGTGAACACATACAAACCCTGAAAGTGGCGACAAACGGTCAAGGACTGATTTATTCGCCCCTGCGTCAAATGGCCGAGGTTCCTCTCAATGGCCGGCTCATGAAGGTTCCAGAGTTTAACGATGTGACGATGCAACCAAATGACTTCAAATACTTCTTCATGAACAAATTCCATTTCAAGGAACTCGATAACATGTTTCCTGAGCGTAAACCGGGAGCAACTGCAGGTCAGGTAGCTGGATCCCCGGCAACCGCTGCTGCGAATCGAACCGGCAATCGAACCGCGAATCGAACCGGCAATCGAACCGCGAACCGAACCGCTCCCACGCAAAGACGTACGCAAGGCTCAGGGTCAACGGTCCGTTTCGGCGGAGCCTCTCAGGTCAAAGGTGGCAACGGAAAGCAGGGTGCGGCAAGCACCTTTGCCAGTGGTCGACTTAACTCGGGAATTCAGAACACAGCGCAAAAGCAACAGGGTGGAAAATCGCTAAAAAGTGGTTTTCGCACGACAGAAGGGCGGGGTTCCCGTTTCGGAAAAGGTTCGCTTAAGGGCCGTAAGTAAGCCGCAAGGAACGTGGCTCTGGTTGGCCTGCTTTTGCTTTTGGTCGCACTGCTTTTGGTTGGCCTACTTTTGGCCGCTCTGCGATCGTATTGCGTTAGAATTTCTTAGACACGATTTGTGATTCATTCTGGCTCAAGTTTTCGCCCACCTCGTGCGGTTGCGGATGGGCATACGCAAACGGTTGTCCCCGCCCTCATGCGGAAGGTTCTGCATGCTCCCTACATGCGCGAGCGCTTGGAGTTATCCGATGGTGACTTCCTCTTACTTGATTGGGCGCGTTGCGGAAAAAAGCGGCTCGGAATTATCTCGTATGGCATGGAAGGGGATCCCGGCCGTCCTTATGTGCAAGGGATGGTAAATGCCTTACATCGAAGTGGCTATGACTCTTTGGTATGGAATTTTCGCGGTTGTGGCGGGGAGACAAACCGCAAACCCTTCTTTTATCACGCGGGAATGTATGAGGATCTTGCTGCGGTGATTGAGCGGGCAAACCAAGAGGAAGGCTACGATGAAATTGTTCTCATTGGCTTTAGTCTGGGTGGGGTGTTTACCTTAAATTACCTTGGTGAAACGGGAGAAGCTGTTCCCGAAAAACTTAAGTCGGCTGTCTGTTTTTCTGTGCCGTGCGATCTTGAAGCCTGCGAAGTTCAACTTCGAAAATCGACGAATCGGGTGTATCTCAAGCGGTTTTTAAAGGCTTTTGAGAGGCGCATGACAACGAAGTTTGGTGCGGAGAATTGGGATACGGATGCGTACAAACGAGAGATCAAAACCCTGCGTGATTTTGACGCAAAATTTACCTGCCGAGATTTTGGTTTTGCCGATGTGAATGCGTATTATGCAGAGGCGGATTGCCGGAGGCGGTTGCCTGGAATTCGGATTCCGACCCTGCTGGTGATCGCGAAAAACGATCCATTTTTAGGGCGGGAAGGTGCCCCGGTTGACGCGGTTTCTGAGCTAGAAATGGTGGAGCTAGAGAATCCAGACTCTGGTGGGCACGTTGGATTTATGGATCGGGTACAAAAGCGAACCTACTGGAGCGAAGCTCGGGCCATGCGGTTCTTTTCGGATGTGCGCGCACGGGGTTTAACCTAGCTAGAGCCTGTCCTGAAAAGACAGATTTTCGTTTGTCAGCCTGTCCGGCCGATTCATGTCCAAAAAGTGAAGCGCCGAAGGCCAAGGAGCGGCGGTTTCCAACCGCCGAAGATGCACAGGGTCCCTCGTTTAACGTGCGTAGAATGTTTTAAGCAAGCACCCGAAAACCCTGTGAGTGTGGGTTGAGGACAGGCTCTAGCTAGCTAGAGCCTGTCCCGAAAGTGTAAGTCGTTAGCATTCATCAGCTTGCGTAAAATAAAAGCGGGCTATAAGTCCAAATAAGGATTCATAGCCCGCAAAATTCTGCCTATAATGGTTTTACCACAAACAAAAAAAGGTAGAATCTAATGTCCAGTAC
>Ga0209187_1001060_pt1 | contig 36050 bp, 24 predicted proteins | sample BantaG_FD_187430 | JGI IMG/M metagenome (GOLD analysis project Ga0209187, IMG submission 187430) | Marine algal microbial communities from Bantry Bay, Ireland - BantryBay_4 metaG (SPAdes) (version 2) | ecosystem: Host-associated > Algae > Red algae > Unclassified | place: Bantry Bay, Ireland...
TCTTAACAACATTCTTGCAGGTATAATCGCTTATTCTTTTCTACCTAAAAAACCTGCTGTGAAAATGTATCATTATCAACCAGATCATTCCTCTCAATTAAAACTATTTTAATATCGAACTCAGGTTATTACAATTATATTGTCAATTAACTTTGGACTATTAATTGGACAATGCTCTCCTTTAACTGTAGATGTAGTGGCAGGTACAGGAGCATTAACTACTTTAGACTTAAATCAATTTGAATCATCATGTGGCTGTGGAACATTCTCGAATTGCAGAGAAGTAACTGTAAACTTCTTTGATAATAATGACCCCGGTGTTAATTATGGCTGCGACTTTTTAGTAATAAGGGCGTCTAATGGTATGCTATCTGAGGATTATTTTGATGTTTTTGATCCCGACAATTGCACTCAATATCCTGAGCAAAACTCTTTCTATCAGATCTTTACAAACGACTCTCAATTTAGCAAAACGTATTTAATTTGCCAAGGTAATAACCCAACTTGGACAGAATTAACTTTTGATTCTGAATCTGCCAGTTGTGAGCCTCAAGAAGATTGTGATAGCGATTCAACTCCGCCAAACTGTATCATTTCAGACATTACAATAAACGGTAATGACCCAACAGGTTCTGTAACAGTCGACTTTAACGAATATTTTGTAGATGATTGCGATACAGATCTTGAGATCAGTGGTTGGAATAATTTAACTCAAATGGTTATTGGAGAATTCGGAGAAGTTCCTTGTGGGGAAACTGTTAAGTTTGATATGACAGCCAATGATGATGAGCAGAATACAGTGGACTGTTCTTTTATTGTTACGGTAGAATATGGTAATGATGGTTCTTGCGCATTTGATGTAGCTTTAGATTTTTATCAATTAGTCGGAAACGATGAAAGAAACATATTCATTAAAGCCGAAACAGTAAACTCCGACCTTTTTGTTTTATCACTTGATGGTGAGTCAAATTCAGAATCTCCTAGGTTAGCCAAATATAATAGTTCAGGTAATCTTGTATGGGAATCAATATGGGAAGATTCTTTATATTTCAATAATTTTCTAATCGATGGTGATAGAGTTTTCTTAGCAGGTTTTACACGTCCATTTGAAAATGGTAACTTGTCTGTACTCGCAGAATTAAAGGATTTAGGTAATTCATATTCTATAGTATCGTCAAAGAAATTTGACCTAAATTCTCAAAGAGAAGCTGCTAGAGGTCTGATAAAGCTAAACAATACAACAACCCCGTACGCTATGCTTTTACATAAGGGTTGGATATCTAATGATGATACTCAAATAGCGTTATTAGATAATGGAGGAAATATTGTTGAGATTAGAAACTACAGTTTTTCAGATGATCAGGTATGGAATGGTCCTGTAAATGATTTAGACAATACAATCACAATATTTGGTGAAGAAGCTAATGATGTAAACGAAGGGTTTCTAATAAATGCTAAGCATACCTTAGTTGACTATGAAGCCTTTTCATTTTTTGGTATCGGATACATTAGAGATGTAGGTGTAGATCATACTAGGAGACAACGACTAATAGCTTCAAATAAATCTTTAACGTTAGCGGACCAAAACTATAATATATTAGAGAGTATAGGAACGTCAAATGTTTTATTAAACAGACAAATTGAGGGCCCTTTTATCGAAGCTGGAAACACTATTTATTTCTTACTGTCAATTGCAGAGTATCTAGGTAGCGATAGGGCAGTTGTAACTAAAATTGAAATTAATCAAAACAATCAAATGAATATTTTGTGGAGCAAGGCTGTCGATATTGAAGGCGCAGTTGTTGGTGCAAACTTTTCAGTAAGTATGGAGTCAGGAAGCTTTCAATTTATACTTGGTCAATCCATAGAAAACCCTGTAAATGGATTTGGAAATCTTGACATAGCACTTAGTAATTTTGGAGAAGAATCGTGTAAGCTTTTAGATTTTGATTTGGAAACCCAAGCGAAAAACATTAATCTTGTAAATCAAGAAATGACCGTCACCAATCAGAGTATACCGAGTAGTTTAGAATTAAATCAAGATTCCGGAAATCCATACTTATGTTCAGAGATCGATAATTGTGACGATATACCAACAGAGTGTTCTGAAGAATGTCAAGCAGATAATATAGACCTCAGCACAGGAATAGATTTTATAGATGGTTCACTATTGTCTTTAGGACAATATGACGGAGGATGGGTGATGATAGCAGGGCCAGATATGGATCTTAATTATCCGCAGCCAGGTTTTGTACTTACACCAGATGGAGCTTGGTCAGGTCAATTAGATGCTCAATATATCTCGCCTTTCGCCAATACGAGTAATAACATGTCTTTTCCAATTCCATATACTTTTGAACGACAATTCTGTATTTGTGAACCTACTGAAGTTTCTCTAGATATAGCGGCTCTTTTTGACAATTTCATAGATATAGGCTTATATGATGATTCTGGGAGCCTAATAGAACAATTATTAAATATTCAAACGAATAGTCAGGATAATTTCCAGATTCCATCACCCTCAACTACCACACATCAATTATCTCCGGGGATATATAGTTTGCGTGCTGGATTAAGAAATGATGCTTCTGTAAGTATGGGCTTTGCTATCGAAGCGACCTTGTCTGGTGCTGGATTAATTGAATCAGGATGTTGCTCTCCATATCAATATATTACAGGAACGGTGTTTGAAGACACCTCGTGTGATAGTGTTTATAATTTGAATATAGATGAGGTAACACCAAGTATCAATATAATTTTATGTAATAGTGATGGTCAAGTGGTAGACGAAAGTATAACCGATTCTTTTGGCTTTTTCGTTTTTGAGGATGTGGAGCCTGGTATATATTTTGTAAAACATTCTGACGATGATAATCTAAACTTAACACTAGGAGAAGGTGGCTATCAAATAACGGTGGAAGAGAATAGTGTTAACAGCAATATAGACTTTGGCAATTGTTCAAATCCTTGTGTTAACGACACCACTCCTCCGACCTGCATAACCCAAGACATCAATGTTGTATTGGATGATCAAGGGTTAGCAAATATTACCTCCGAAATGATTGATAACGGTTCTTTTGATGATTGCGGCAACGTCACATTTAACCTAAGTCAGGAAGAATTCGACTGTGATGATATTGGCCAGAACACAATTATCCTGACAGTTACAGACGAGGCGGGAATTATATCCACTTGCCCTGCTATGGTAATAATTGAAGATAAGACAGCCCCTATTATTGCTTGTTCTGTAGCGGCTACATTAGAGCTAAACGCAAACGGTATGTTGTCTCTTAGTCTTAATAACCTTGGAATAAGTATTGAAGAAGCTTGTAAAATAACCGTTGAGTTTAGTCAGCAAACATTTAACTGCAATGACCTTGGAGAACACGTTATTACAACTACGATTACAGATGATGGAGACAATGTAGTCACCTGTCAAACATTATTAACAGTTGTTGATCCTGGAATGCACTGTGTAGATTGTGAGGAAGATAATAATCCGCCAATTATATCCTGTAATTCGCAAGTAGTAACTTATGTGCTAAACTCTAGTGGAGTGGCAGAAATTGATCTAGACCTTCATCAGGTCTCTGCAACTGATGATTGTGGATTAGAAAGTGTTATTGCTAGCATCTTAGAACTAACGTGTGATGATGTTTCTACAGTGCCATACTACATAAAAGTATTTGCAACAGATCTTGCAGGAAATATTTCGGAGTGTCAAATTGGATACATCGTTTTAGATCCCGAAGAGTACTGCATACCTGAGGGCTGTGATTCTATTTGTTATTCAGGCACCATAGACTTAAGTACAGGTATTGATAATGATGGAACAGTGCTTCCTATAGGTCAGTACGTAGGGAATTGGTTATTGATTGATGGGCCTGATTTAGATGTTACATATCCTAGACCTGGTTATGTTTTAAATCCAAATACAGTTTGGGACCAACTTCCAGGATCACAGTATATTTCACCATTCCCAAATGCGACAAATAATGGTTCGTTCAGTGTACCATATCTATTTGAAAGATGTTTTTGTGTATGTGAAGAAACAGCTGATGTTGAACTCAACATTTCGGCTCATGTGGATAACTTTATTGATATAGGTTTGTATGATGAAAACGGAGTTCTTATACAAGATTTAATTTCTTACAATGGACCTCCTCATACAAGTACATTTTTAGATCCTGCGTTTCATTCGAATACAACACATACGCTTACTGCTGGCAGATATTGCCTTAGAGCAGGGTTAAGAAATGATGGATCAGTAACAATGGGCATGCAAATAAATGCTGCCGTTAGCAATGCCGGTTTTATAAGTTCAAAATGCTGTACACCTTATGCTTTTATATTAGGAACAGTATTTCAAGACTTGGCTTGCGATACACTGAACAACCTTAATCAAGATATTGGTCTTTTCGGGATAGAAGTATCTTTGATACAAAATGGAGTTGTTATAGAAAGTACACTTACAGATCAATTTGGCTATTATGTTTTCAGTGACGTGCCAACGGGCAATTATGATGTTGTCACTCAAGGTTTAACTTATTATACACCTTCCCTAGGAGGCAGTGGTTATAGTATAGAGATGACTACGGATACTGTAATAGGAGATATCGATTTTGGCTTATGTGAACAAATAGATTCATGTTGTGCTTCTCCAGAAGTTCTTACTGAGATGGTCCATAGTCAATTAAATAGTGAGGCCATTTTATGTGATGTAAATAGTGCGACAGTAGAAATAGTTAAACCAGATCTTTTAGAATGTCAATATATAAGCACTATATATTGGGGTGATGGCGAATTTATAATGCTCGATTCAAATGATGAAATACCAAGTCATACCTATAATGGTGATGGCGTATATTTATTGTCAATAGAAGTTACTGCAGTTACAGAAATTGGAGATGTTTGTCAAATAGATGTAGTGGATCAAGTTCTTATAATTAAAGACTGTATCGTTTCTACAGACTTTCCAAATCAAGACAGAAGTACCATCAAAATATATCCCATTCCATTTAAGGATATAGTTAATATAGATTTTAGTAAAAACACAGGTGGGTTTTCATTAGAGATATTTAGTGTTATGGGACAGTTGATTGATGAAGTTAATATCCCAAGTAATCAGACTAAATATATATATACTAATCAAAACATGGTCTCTGGTACATATTTATTTACTTTAAAAAGTTTGGACGGTGATATAACGCTGCAATCCAAAGTGATAAGAATATAAGGTTTAGATTTTTTTTAGTAAAACCCGAAGTTTAACTGCTTTGGGTTTTACTTATCTAATTCATCACATCTTCACAAAACTCTCAACACCAACACCTTCTTCGCCTACAATCCGTACAAAATACTCACCCACCTCTAGTGTACTTACATCTAGCTGCTGCTCAGTACGATCACCCGTAAAAGCAAGCTGTTTAATCAACTGCCCCCGCACATTATAAACAGCAATCTGCTTAATATTTTCCTGCGCAGATATCATCAAGACATCAGAAGTAGGACTAGGCCTCAATTGTAAAAAAAGTGTATTTGTATTACTTTTATTTGAAACAGTACTAAAGGAACATTCAGAATCTACAATTGCGTTATAACCTAGATCATTGACAATAGTTGTATACCTATCTATTTCATTACTATTAACACATAAATATGATAATTTGGAATTATCAGTAATGAGAACTGTGTCTATTGAAGAAGTAGATTTAAGATTAAGTTCTATAAGTTCATTGTCTTTAGACAATAAGTAGTCAAGGAGGAAGTTCTGTGAAAGATCTAACTTGGTAATTTTATTATGATTACAATTTAACACCGCAAGAGAATCAAGATTTTCAACTTCAAGGTTGGTTAGAAGATTATTACTTAGATCAAGATATCTCAATTTAGTTAACGCACCTAGGTCAAGGTTACTGATTTTATTGTTATTGCATAATAAAACTTCAAGCGTAATTAATTCTTCAATATTTATAAAAGATAGATTATTATTTTGACACTGAATTTTAGTTATTTTTGGAAGGTTAAAAAGTATTATATTTTCAAGATTATTATTGTTACAAGTCACATTCTCTAGATTATCACGTTCACTTATATCTAATGAGTTCAGTTTATTGTAACTACAGTTTATTGTCCGAAGTTCAATTAAATTATGAAGGTTTAATTCGGATAAGTTGTTGTTTGGACAATGAAGAGAACTTAACTTAGGAATAGAAAGCAGGTTTAATTCAGACAGGTTATTATTACCACAATTAAGGATACCAAGGTTTTCTAACCCAATTAGATTTATTTCTGACAAATTGTTAGAACCGCAATCAAGAAAGTGTAGAGAAATATGACCATTGTGAATAAGCTCATCTATTTTATTATTGTTACAATGAAGTAAGCTCAGTGAAGGCAGTTTTTCAATATTAAGTATAGTTAAAAAGTTATGATCACAAAAAAGTCTTTCTAATAAAAGAAGATTACTAAAGTTTATACTGGTTAACTTATTATATTGACAGAAAAGATGTTTTAAAGAAGTCAATCCTTCCAGTTCTAAGGAAGAAAGGTTATTTGAGGAACAATCAAGGTGAATAAGATTGGTAAAATAATTGATACCAATTAAGTTGTTTATTCTTAATTCGTTAGAAAGTTCGGCCCCCGAAATATATAAAGTATCTACTACAGCTGCCTCTTCAATCGATATTTCACCGTCCGCATTCGAGTCGACACCCTCTTTAATCAACGCTTCCTTAAAATTAGGATCCGGAAAATCAATATTCTGGCTAAAAGAAATATAGGGAAACGCCAGTAAAACGAAAATTGCTAATGATTTCATAATAAAATTTTCATCTAAGATAAGGTCTTTTAAGATAAAAGAAAACCGTTGTTCTCCTGGGGAGGAGGTGTCCCACCTCCTTTCATATGGCGGGCAAGGTCGAAGAGCGAAGGAGGAAAAACACAAAGCTAACAAAGAGAAACGCCTAAATCACATCTTCACAAAACTCTCAATACCCATACCTTCTTCACCAACAATCCTTACAAAATACTCACCCACCTTTAATGTACTTACATCTAGCTGCTGCTCAGTACGATCACTCGTAAAAGCAACCTGTTTAATCAACTGCCCCCGCACATTATAAATAGCAACCTGCTTAATATTTTCTTGTGCAGATATCATCAACACATCAGAAATAGGATTGGGCATCAATTGCAATTCCAAGATGTTGCCTACTTCACCAACACCATTCTGTAGATCAACCGTCGTCTTAGCTGTATTCGTAACAATAGGAAAATTAAAATCAAAAAAGATCTCCGCTGTATTTTCTAATACATCACCGATCACTAAATCAGGTAAGATCTTAATCTTAAAAGCGACATAGCCATCATTACTATCGTCCTCAAAAGGCAGTAAGATATTCTCAAAAATAAACTCTACAACGTTACCATCTCTGATTCGCATGACAGGATCATGGCTACTGTCTATTATTTGCATAGAGCGGATATTAAAAGTAGAAAGATCTATAGAATCCTTGACAACAATATTAATCGCTTCCGCGGTCCCAGTGTTCTCAAAACGGATGAGGTAGTGTACAAAATCACCTACCATTTCTGGCGTGATACGATCACCTTCTAGACAGGTTTTATCATTGGGGTCAAAAGAATTGACAACCGTTTGTTCTAGGCATGCGATATTGTCGGCTATGTTTTCATCAATATCCATAGGAAAACCTTTGGCTTTAAAACTTAGGATATCATCGCCATTGACAGGTGGATTGTCCATAGGAGAGTTGATATTAAAATCAACAACAATACTGCGAGATTCGAAGGGAAGTAGATCTGTATAATCCCAACTTATCATATTATCAGAAAAACTGTTTTGCTCAGGAGCAGCACTTAAGAACTCCATAAGACCCATAGGAAAAACTAATTCTACAGAGCCGTTGACCTGCGTTGTACCTTTATTTTTGTAAATGATTTTATAAGAAGTATCAAACCCTGGTCGAGCACTGTCTAATGGAATTATTGTAACTTCTAGATCTGTAATATCTACGAGAGGTGTAACACAAAAATCTTGCTGATAAGGAGAAACATCATCAGGAAAACTGACAGTAATTGATTCAGGAGAAACGACAAAGTAATGAGGATTTTCTAGCTGAGGAGTAATGCTATAATTTCCCTCATTAACTGGAAGATTAAAGACACCGTCTATATTGGTAGAAACAGTTCCTTCGGTATTATTATCTGAAAGAAGGAGCCTAGTGATATTAAAAGGGGTAAAATTAGAATCTTCACAACTTTGATTAGAGTTGTGAAATACAAATGAACCCATTATAGTATAAAAGTCTCCACCTGGGTCAAATGAGCAATAGGAGTTAACAACACAATTATACCCACATTCCATTACCTTATTAGTATATTTAATGAGTTCAAAATCATTAACACAAAGATAAGAGAGATCGTTGTTTGCATCAAAAGATAAGGTTGATAGCTTTTTCCCTGATTTTAGATTTAATGTTATAAGCTGATTATTTGTACAATAAAGGTGCTCAAGATTAGATAAATTGGAAACATCTAGGTTAGAAAGTAAATTTTGAGAACAGCCAATAGCTTCAAGATTCGCAAAACTAGAAACATCTAATTCTGTCAATTGATTACTACTACACCTAATATCTATTAAATTTGATAGGCCAGAAATATTTAAACTTACAAGATTATTAAAAATACACTCAAGTCTAACAAGGTTGAAAAGTTCAGAAACATCAAGTTCTATTAGGGGGTTATATGAACAATAAAGAGTCTCAAGATTAGTCAACCCAGTAACCCCAAGACTATTTAGTTTGTTATACCTACAATTTAGAAATTTTAAGTTTTTGAAATGCTGTATTCCTTCTAAAGAAGATATTTGTGAATAAAAGTAAATTGTAGAAGGACCACTATTAATATTTAAACTATCGACTAATTCCGCTTCTTGAATAGTAATTTCAGAATCACCATTTTTATCTATACCCAATTCTAATAACCTACTCTTAAAATCAGGATCTGGAAAATTTATATTTTGACTAAAAGAGATAAAAGGAAACGCCAGTAAAACGAAAACTGCTAATGATTTCATAAAAGAAATTTTTATCCAAGATAAACATCCTTTTAATTAAAAACAAGAATATTCCTTATTTGTCGAAGGTAAAACCAAAGTAAAAAATCACGATGTTTAGTCTTTAAGAAAACTAAATTACATTTTGACAAATCTAGAAACACCAACACCTTCTTCGCCTACAATCCGTACAAAATACTCACCCACCTTTAATGTACTTACATCTAGCTGCTGCTCAGTACGATCACCCGTAAAAGCAAGCTGTTTAATCAACTGCCCCCGCACATTATAAATAGCAACCTGCTTAATATTTTCTTGTGCAGATATCATCAACACATCAGAAATAGGATTGGGCATCAATTGCAATTCCAAGATGTTGCCTACTTCATCAACACCACTCTGTAGATCAACCGTCGTCTTAGCTGTATTCGTAACAATAGGAAAATTAAAATCAAAAAAGATCTCCGCTGTATTTTCTAATACATCACCGATCACTAAATCAGGTAAGGTCTTAATCTTAAAAGCGACATAGCCATCATTACTATTGTCCTCAAAAGGCAGTAAGATATTCTCAAAAATAAACTCTACAACGTTACCATCTCTGATTCGCATGACAGGATCATGGCTACTGTCTATTATTTGCAAAGAGCGGATATTAAAAGTAGAAAGATCTATAGAATCCTTGACAACAATATTAATGGCCTCCGCGGTCCCAATGTTCTCAAAACGGATGATGTAGTGTACATATTCACCCACCATTTCTGGCGTGATGTATTTACCGTCAAGACAAGTCTTGTCATTAGGATCTAAGGAATTGACAACTTCTTGTTCTAGGCAAGCAAGATTATCAGCTCTAGTAATATCTATATCCATAGGAGAGATAGTAGCCTTAAAACTCAGGAGATCACCATCATTTAGAGGAGGATTTTCCATAGGAGAATTAAGATTAAAATCTATTATAATGCTACGAGAATCGAAAGGTAAAAGGTCGCTATAGGACCAGGAAATAGTGTTTCCATTTATAGCTTCTTGTGCTGGTTCAGCTTGAAGGAAATCTAAAAACTCATCTAAAAATTTCAACTCTATTTTACCAGAAACAATTTGTGTGCCTTTGTTAGAATATATGATTTTATAAGAAGCATCAAAGCCAGGTCTAGCAATATCTAAGGGTATAATAAAAACTTCTACGTCTGTAATAGGATTAATAGCTTGAACACAGAAATCTTGTATAACAGGAGAGGTATCATCAGGAAAAGAAACAGAAATAGAGGAGGGTGTTATTTGGAATTGATCTTCATTTACGTAAAAAGGAGTCAAAGTATAATTTCCTTCATTGACAAGAACAGTATAATTACCATTTATTGCTGAGGACATTATTGTGGACGCTGTTCCGTCAGAAATATCTATTTTTACAACTGAAAGTTCAAAACCCGTGTTATCGCAGGTTAGATTATCGGAGACGAACTTTGTTTGACCATTAATTTCAAAAACATTCCCTCCAGGATCAAAGGAACAGTAAGAATTTGTATGGCAATCAAGATCTAATTCTTCTATAAGTTCTAAGTAACGCTCTATCTCAAAATCATTAACACAGATAAATTTGAGCGCATCAGATCCTTCTATAAATGAATAAAAGAAATCAGAACCAGTCTTAATATTTAAAACTTTTAAGTCCATGTTATCTCTACAGGTGAATAAGTTTAAATTATGTAATCTTTCTAAATTGAGCTCTTTGAATTTATTGTTAGAGATATCTAGACTGTAAAGAAGTAATAATTCTTCTATTGGAAGATTCGTAAGCTTATTAGACCTACAAGAGAAACCAGTTAAAGCAGTTAAGTTTGATAGATCCAATTGTTCGATAGTGTTGAAAGAACAATTTAAGTCCGTTAGGTTTACTAAGTCCTTTACAGAAAGACTAGATAAATTATTATTAGATAGATTTAAACCAGTCAAAGCAGACAAATTATCGAAATTTGCAGCAGACAAATTATTTTCAGCAAGATCTAAAGTTTCTAAAGAGGGTAAGTTATAAAGTGATAAGTTTTCTATTTCGTTACTAGAAAAATCCATATAACTTAACTTAGGTAAATCATGAATATCTAAACTTGGTAGGTTGCAAAAATCAAAAATTATAAGATCTAATTCCGGTAAGTTAGTCAAAGAGAGCAATGATAAATCACTGTAGGTAGAATTAATCTGTTTAAGTTGGGGCAAATCATGAATATTGAGTTGGTTCATATTTAGACTCCCGCAAGATATTTCTGTTAAACTAGGTAAACCCGTCAGTTCAAGGGATGGTATATTGTGGCCATTTAGGGACAGCTTTTCTAGATTGCTTAGTTCTGTTAAACTTAATTCTTCTATAGGACCATTGGTAGATATTTGTATTAGATTCGGTAGATTCTGCAGGGAGAGTTTTAAGAGGTCATTATTATTACAACGCAAAAATTGTAAATTAGGTAAGTCGCGAACCACTAATTCAGAAATGTTATTGTAAGCACAGTCAAGATATTGCAAAGAAGTAATAGGATTAACGTCTAGTGTTGTAAGCATGTTTGATGTGCATACTATTTCTACTAAATTATTAGCTGAGCTTAAATCGAGATCACTTAGCAAGTTGTCACGGCAGTCTATTATTGTCAAAGAAGTAAGATCAACTAAATTCAAAGTTTGTAATTTGTTTTCTTGACATTCAATTTTATTTAGATTAGAAAAGTTTTCTAATGTCAATTCGGTTAAGGAATTAACACTACAATTTAGACTTCCAAGTCGTGGTAAACCTGACAATTCTAAGCTTTCTAATTCGTTTGCTTCTACATCTATACTACGAAGCTCAGGTAAGTCAGTTATGGTTAACGCTGTAAGATCATTACCATAACAATTCAAAATACGTAAAGCTTTAAAATAAGATATCCCTGTAAGATCTTGGATCCCCTTTATGTCTATATTTAGAAATTCGTGAACCTCTGCCTCTTGGATACTTATCTGTCCATCCCCATCATTATCCACCCCGTCTCCTAAAAGTGCTGCTTTAAAATTAGGATCAGGAAAATCTATATTCTGGCCATAAGAAAATATAGGAATAAAGAATAGAAGTAATGTTGCTAATGTTTTCATAGTATACTTTGTAAATCAAATATAGAAAGAATTGGTCAAAGCGAATTTATATTTATTGATTAAGATTTGAGACATATTGTCAAGAAAAGTTGTAAGTTACTCGATTTCAGGAGAGGACACACTTATTGTTTCCATTTTTAGACAAAACCTTCACGATGTAATTTCCTACTTCTAATTTGTAAATATCCAAAGCATATTTTTTCTGCTCTCCTGTTAGTTGAACTTGCTGCACTAATTGACCTAAGGTATTAGAAATAGAAATCGAAGCAATATTTTCCTCGGCAGTTATATGTAGAATGTAATTTATCAAAGCCTTGCGTTATGGATAGTAGGTAATGGACGGAATGGAATGGAGTACTTGTGCGTAGCACCGAAGCGAACGCGGAGTACTGAATAGCCAGACCCCGAAGTATGAGGGGGAACGCCCAAATCAAATGGATAAGCTTCCCAATAATTAGCACCACTAGGTACTTCTCTAAAAATTAATGATTATAGTTCCTTTTCTGTCTATACCTTGTTATTTTAGCAGTATGAAAATAAATTACTTGCGTTATCTATCGTTGTGTCTGATTTTTTGTAATCTACATTTTTGTGTGTTTGCTCAGGAGGAAAAGAAAGAGTGGGATGTCAATAATCCAGAGGGAGACTGGAACTGGAAAGATGTAAAATTTACTACTGATGAAGGTACTTGGCTGAATATAGATGTCAGTCCAGATGGAAAAAATATTGTCTTCGATATGCTAGGAGATATTTATCAGATGCCTGTTGCAGGTGGTAAAGCTGTACCCTTGCGTCAAGGTATTGCGTGGGAAGTGCAACCGAGATACAGTCCAGATGGGGAGAAAATATTGTTCACCTCAGATGCGGGTGGCGCAGATAATTGCTGGACCATGGATAAGGATTCAGAAAATGCTAAGCAAATTACTAAGGAAGATTTTCGTCTGCTAAACAATGGCGTGTGGATGCCGGATGGGGATTATATTGTTGCTAGAAAACACTTTACATCAGGACGCTCACTAGGGGCAGGGGAAATGTGGATGTATCACATAACAGGTGGGTCGGGGATACAACTGACCAAGAAAAAAAATGATCAACAGGATGTCAATGAGCCATGTGTTTCTCCTGATGGAAAATATTTGTACTATAGTGAGGACATGTACCCAGGTGGCTATTTTCAGTATAACAAGGATCCTAACAGTCAGATTTATGTGATCAAGCGTTATGATTTTGAGAAGGGAGAAACGAAGACGATTGTCTCTGGACCAGGCGGTGCCTTCCGCCCACAAATTTCTAATGACGGAACTAAACTAGCTTTTATAAAACGTATACGCACGAACACCGTTCTATGTATATACGATCTTACAAATGGAAAAGAATATGCTATCTATGACCAGTTGAGTAAGGATCAGCAAGAGGCCTGGGCGATCTTTGGAGTATATCCTGGTTTTGACTGGATGCCTGGAGATGAGGAAATTGTGATCTATGGATTAGGAAAAATATCAAGGGTCAATATAAGTACTAAAGAAGCTACGAATATTCCCTTTTCTGTAGACGTGGATATGAAAGTTGCAGAAACGATACAGGTGAAAAATAATGCGTATGAGGAGGACTTAAAAGTCAAGGTTATAAGAAATGCAGTTACCTCTCCTGATGAAAAAACACTGGTGTTTAACGCGCTAGGTCATCTATGGAAAATGAATTTGCCTAATGGAAAACCTGAGCGATTAAGAAAGTCAGATGCCTTTGAGTTCGAGCCAGCTTTCTCTCCTGATGGCAGCTCTATCGTATATGTATCTTGGGAGGATGAAGCAATGGGTAAGATCCACAGCATGAACCTAAGAAGTAAACAAAGTTCAGTTCTGCTGGATGAGCCAGGGATATACAGAAGTCCCCGATACAGTCCTGACGGAAAAACGATCGTATATAGAAAGGATGGGGGCAACGCTCATCAGGGATACGTGCATTGCCAAGAGCCGGGTATCTATACGATTCCGAATGCAGCGAATGCTAAACCTAAACTGGTGAGTACACTAGGAGAGTATCCTCTTTTTTCTAAAGATGGGAAAAGAATATTTTACCAGAAGGGCGGCTATCTTTTTGGTAGTTTGACTAAGAGTTTTGAAAGTGTAAACCTAGAGGGTGAAAATAAAAGAGAGCACTTTGATGGAAAATATACGCAGAAATATAGCATCAGTCCCGATAACAAATGGGTGGCTTGGTCAGAATTATTTAAAGTATATATTGCGCCTTTTCCAGCGATGGGGAAAAAGGTAGGTATAACAAGTAAAACGAAAGCTGTGCCTGTCGCTCAAGTAGCAGCAGATGCAGGTATCAATATACACTGGTCTAAGAATAGTAAAAAATTATTCTGGACATTAGGTAACACTTATTACAGTGACGAACTTACGGAACGATTTCTTTTTTTAGAGGGTGCCGTAGATAGTATTCCACCTATGGACAGCATAGGTGTACACATCGCTCTTGTAGAAAAGATGGATAAGCCATCTGGTGATATTGTTTTTTCTAATGCCCGGATTATTACTATGGAAGGGGATGAGGTAATTGAAAATGGGATGGTCATCGTTTCAGAAAATAAAATAGTGTATGTGGGTAAAGGTAAAGGTGTCCCTAGCGGTGGAAAAATTATCGATTGTTCTGGTAAAACCATTATGCCTGGCATTATGGATGTACATGCGCACAGTGGGAATTTCCGTTATGGCTTATCTCCACAAAAGCAATGGGAGTATTATGCTAACCTTGCTTACGGTGTTACAACTTCTCACGATCCATCTGCTAATACGGAGATGGTATTTGCGCAAAGTGAATTGATCAAAGCTGGTAAAATGGTAGGTCCTAGATTATTTAGTACGGGTACGATACTTTACGGCGCTGACGGCGACTTTAAAGCGCTAGTGAATAATCTTGACGATGCAAGATCAGCGATAAAAAGAACAAAGGCTTATGGTGCTTTTTCTGTCAAAAGTTATAACCAGCCAAGAAGAAATCAGAGACAGCAAGTTATACAAGCTTCCAGAGAACAGGATATTCTAGTTATGCCAGAAGGCGGGTCTTTTTTCTATCATAATATGAGCATGATTGCGGATGGACATACGGGTGTAGAACACAATATTCCTGTGGTACCTTTATATGAGGATGTTGTCAATTTTTGGAAAGCTACGGATGCGCATAATACACCTACCCTTATTGTAAATTATGCAAGTGTCAATGGAGAGTATTACTGGTACCAGCATACCAATGTATGGGAGAAAGAAAGGCTTCTAAATTTTACGCCCCGAGGAATTATCGATAGTAGATCTAGGCATCGTGTTATGTTGCCAGAAGAGGAATATGTCAATGGGCATATCTTAACTTCTCAGTCTCTGAATAAGTTGCAATCTGCAGGTGTTGATGTCAATTTAGGGGCACACGGACAGCTACAAGGTCTAGGGGCACACTGGGAATTATGGATGCTCCAGCAAGGAGGGATGTCTAACCATCAGGCACTGAAATGTGCTACTATAAATGGTGCAAATTATCTAGGAATGGATCATCAATTAGGGTCTATCAAAACAGGTAAGTTAGCTGATCTTATCGTCATAGATGGTAATCCATTACAAGATATCAGAGTCACAGAAAACGTAGTTTATACGATGGTAAATGGTAGACTCTATGATGCCGCTACTATGAATGAGATAGGCAATAGAGATAAAAAAAGAACGATGTTTTATTTTGAGCAAGAAGGGTCGGGGAATGCTTACCCTTACTATCTAGAAACAAACAGTCATATGATGCCGATGTGCTGTCAGAGAAACTAATAGTCAAATGAGCACAGTATAAAATGATTATAAAAATAAAAATCGAATAAGAAAAAATGCAGGTATTTAAACTGCCAAAGTGGATATGTAGGTGGATCGAATTTTTGTAGAGAGAAAAATTTTAACTTTTTATTTGAACCATAACTAGAATTATCACGTTTTATTTGTGCTAATGGAAGTTGTTCTATAATGATTGGGGCCTCGTCAATTTATTGATGAGGCCTTTTTTTGTTGATATCTAGCTTTTATAAATATTTGATTTATAAAAAGTAAGATAAAATTTAAAGTATTTCTACTGCCTCATAGCGATCCAAGAACAAGATCCACCTGTAGCATAACTAACGGTGAAGTTCAATTCGTTACCATCAAGACCCCCTTCATAGGTATCTGCTAAAGAAGTGCTAATTACTGTTCCACCCACGATACTACAATTGTCAAATATAAAAATCTGGTCATCTATGGTTATAGTATTTTGTGAAGTTTGTCCTACAACACCTATGTTTGAGGAACCTATAGCAAAACCATAATTGGTTTCTACAACGCCATTACAGTTTTTCGTTCCTACATAGGTCCCTTCCCAATCTTCTAAGGTACAGGTGTCATCAGAACAAAAAGTAAATAGAAATGATAGACTTAGGAGTAGTATTAATTTTTCCATACAGAGTTGTTTTTTTAATGTAAGACAAAGCTAGATTAATAATCTCAATCGTAAATCTCATACGTGTCTTATGTCAGATTGTGTTGACCCTATGTACAAACTTTTCTATTTCCTATTAGAAGAAGAATATTCATTACCCAAGCAATTGACAATACATAAATTCGCTAGACTAATTTGCTAAGCTACCTAGCTTCTTCTTATTGATATCTTCCACAAGGTTCAGGATATCATCCATCTCTACATTCTTACCTTTTGCACTAACTAGAAATCGATCGTTCATCAGTACACTAACTTCTCCTCGCTTAGATCTGGAATCATATTTTTCATAGGCTTTATCTCCGTCTATAAGGCTGGTTCTCTCATATCCGTTTGCTGTCTCCTTATCTACCTTTATCATAGTCCATGCTGCTAGGGCAAGTTTAGCAGCAGAAACACCTCCTCCATCACTGACAGAAAGTGTTATATTTCCCTTATCACCCATCTTATATTCCGCCTTGACGGTAGATATTTTAAAGCCCATCACTTCTGTATTTTCTCCACTCTTAAAAAGTCGTTCCGCTCCATTAAACTCATTAGGTAATACTTCTTTAAGCTCTCTGAAGCCTACAATTTCTACATTATCTTTATGCTCTACATCTTTGCCGATTCCCTCTAGTGCTTCGCTTGCTTTTTTAAGTCCCCCTAAGAGGCCTTCTTTTTCTTTTTCGAATTGTTTGCTTATTTCCTCCGCCTGCTGTTGTTCCTTAGAGGAGCAGGAAAAAATAAGACAGCCTGAAAAAAGTAATAAAAATATTTGTATTGTTTTTCGCATCACTGGTTAGTTTGATTTTTAATAATTAAATTTCAATTATCTTAACGTAAGAATAATTACTAATGGTTCTAAGATATAGTTTTTTTCTACAAACTACACTTTTCCTCTAGATAACCACCACCCTAACCATAGACCTACTAGACTAAATTGGGCAATGGTATCTAACAAATATCCAAGGGTATGTGTCTCAAACCAGATACTATGTATGTAAGTAATAACAGTATACCCAATAAATCCTATAAAAAGACTGGTCACTAAACCTGATACGAGACTTAGGTCTTTCATCCTAACAAGAATCCAACATAGCAGAAATGCAACCAATAGATTAGCTACAAACCCTCTAAACATATTCATACCCATAGTGTCTTCGTAGGCATCATGATATACAACGGTAGCCCATGGTTTTCCTATTACAGATTGCATCATCTCTGCCTTTTCTTCTGGACTAGCGCCTGGTGCCATAGTAGGCATAAAATAGGCTCCCTCTTCTAAGTTCTGTTCTAAGAAATTTATGATCTTATCTTGATTAGGAGTGTAAGAATTTTCTGCCCCATGAATGTTCAGTAAACTCCAAGACAAGAACTGCCAAATAAAGAAAATGAGTGCAGCGACAATGGTTCCGACAAGTGTATTTTTCATTTTGTTTCATTTGTTGATTAGATAATTGTATTAAAATAAGCAAAAGAACTGTCATCTCATAACCTAAATACTATAGTAATAGAATCTGTAAAATAAAAAAGAGCACCTCGGACTAGAAGTGCTCTTAAATAATAATAATATTTTATTTTCTATTGGGCTATCAAGATCTTATGTTTCATAACGATATTATCCTTACTTAATTCTACGAAGTAATAGCCAGATTGCATTCCACTAGTTGACAGCTGATGCTTTCTGCCTGATAGCGTAAAAGTTTTTACGACGGCTCCGTTTTGCGTGTACACTTTTCCTGAGCCTTCACTCATTGTTTCTGGCACTTCTATACTCAGCTCTTCACCTGCGCTCACAGGATTAGGATAAGCTTTCATATCTAGTACGCCTGTAGATTGTATTTTGTCAAACTGCTCTAATCCATTATTAGAAATTTTCTGCGTCATCTCACCTACTTTTTCTAGATCCATCTCTCCGTATAAAGACATAACTATAAACTCGTTATCTGATACCGCTATACCGACGAGCTCTGTAACAATATCATCCTGCTCATCTATATAGAAAGAAACCTTATCTGTCTTATCGCTTATACGTAATAGTTCTTCATGTGTCTTAGATACTTTTTTCACACCATCCTTATACCTAGATATAGGGTCTGCTATATCATTAGCTACGATAAGATTAAACGATTCTATAGTGCTTACAAATTCTTGTATCTCTTTTAGCTCTCCATCAGCTTGTATATGTTGAGCTATGTCAAATAATTTGCTGGATACATAGATAGAAGTTGTGTTTTCCTTTTCTTGCAGCTCGTAGAAATGTTTGTCTATTATGTTCTGCGCCATTACACTCACGCTAAAAAATAAACAGCTAGTTAGTAAAATAATTTGTTTCATTTTTCTGAATTTTAGTTGAAGAAATTACCAGATAAGGAAGAATACATTTTCTTATTATCGGGTGGATAGAAAGATGACGAGGAGGGAGAGCTTTTGTTACGACTTTTCTTTTTTTAATTACAGATAGCTATGTTTTTTCTATCAGTGTGTGGTTATTTTCTACGAATGTATTATACCGATTACTCAGTATAATACCAATTCTCGTTTAGAATGACGGTAATTATTTATTTTGTTCTTCATGTTCCTTCGTTAAAAAGCCTCGCCGAACCTATGGGTTCGCCTAGGTTTTTTGTCTCGATCCATTTTGAACAATTCTAAATCCTTTTCCGTCATCTAAAAATAGAAATGGTATAATACATTATCGAAGTCTACTACGTTACTTTTTTATACACACTAGTGACTGGGCAATCTGTAAATCATCGCATAGAGATTTTCTAGTTTCTACGTAATGTACGTGCCAGATAATTCTACGCAAGTTTCATAAAGATTTCCGTGAATTGTGGAAATTTGTTAATGGCTATGTTTAATTTTTGACAATATTATATTTTACAAATTCTAGAATTGAAAATCTTCAGTAGGAATTAATGTAAATTATTTTTCTTAAGATACATTCATGATCAATAATATCTATTGCTTGTATACTACGCCATTTTTCATGACAAACTGAACATTTTCAAGAACGGTAGCATCATCTAGCGGGTTTGCGTCTACAGCGATGATGTCTGCAAATTTGTCTTTTTCTATTGATCCCAAGATATCAGATACACGTAGAAGGTCCGCGGCATGTATAGTAGCCATCTGTATTACATCACTACTCGTAGCACCTGCCTCTAGCATGTATCTGAATTCTTGACCGTTATTCCCATGAGCGGACACGCCAGTATCTGTACCAAAAGCTATTTTGACTCCTCTCTTATAGGCCTTACCAAAAGTTTCCTGTATCTGCGCTCCGATTTCTATTGCTTTAGGAACAATGATGGGAGGAAAGTAACCCTTAGTTTTTGCTTTTTCTGCAACAAATATTCCAGCAGAAATTGTAGGGACTAGATAGGTACCATGTTTTATCATGAGGTCCATAATTTCTTCGTCCATTAGCGTACCATGCTCTATACTATTAATACCTCCTAGAATAGCTCTTCTGATTCCTTCCTTACCATGCGCATGCGCTGCAGTCACCATACCATAATCATTAGCCGTACGCACCACTTCTTCTATTTCTTCTATAGTGAACTGTGGGCCCTGTCCGTCTTTTGCTACACTAAGTACGCCGCCTGTAGCTGTAATTTTTATAACATCAGCGCCATTTTTGTATCGCTGCCTTACCGCTTTTTTAGCATCGCCTATATTGTTAATAACACCATCTTTAGGACCGGGATTACCTCTGAGTTCGCTTTTTACACCATTCGTGGGATCGGCGTGTCCTCCAGTTGTTGCAAGGCTTTTTTCAGCGGTATAGATTCTTGGTCCCTTGATATAACCTCTGTTGATCGCATTTCTTAAGGATACATTTACACCAGAACCTCCTAGATCCCGGACGGTTGTAAAACCAGCCATAAGTGTTCGTTCACAATATACTGTGGCCTTCAGAGCGATATCTGCAGGATCTAATCGGAAGCTTTCTTCATAGGTTTTAGGATTAGACTCATGTTCTATATGTATGTGCATATCCATAAGCCCAGGAAGAACATATTGGTTCTTCAGATCTATAAGCGCTATACCAGCATCAGGTGATGCATAACCTTTTCTTACAGCCTCTATTTTTCCATCTGTAACAATAATGGTCATTTCCTTCTGCATTTTTTCTCCAGGAACAGCAAGTAGATGACCACAGTGCAGATAGCTCGTTTGTGCAGCTAGAGAAAAAGAACACAGTAATAAGAGAAAAGAGGTGTACTTAAGCATGTTTATGTTTTTAATAATTTCTATAATTGTATCGTAATTTACTATTTTGATTTTTAATAGAGGAATATATATTTATCAACTAGAAGGTTACAGCTTAATTTATAAGCTGCGGAATAGAAAATAATAACTAGGTAAGATTTTTTAGTAAAAAGCGGATAAACAATATTTTACTGTAGAATAGATGGATCAGGATATAATCGATGTAATAAGAAAGAGGACAGTACTGCCAGAACAGGCTATTATAAATACTTGTAAACTACTAGGAGAAGGCGCCACGATACCCTTTATAGCAAGGTATAGAAAAGAAATGACGGGCTCTCTAGACGAGGTAGCTATTGCTGCAATTAGTCAGGAGCTTAAGAAAGTCCGACAACTTATTACACGAAAGGAATATATAATAAACACAATAGATGAGCAGGGAAAACTGACATCAGCTCTGAGAACTACGATTCAGAACTGTTGGGAGGAAACCCTGCTAGAAGATATCTATCTACCTTATAAAAAGAAAAGAAAAACTAAAGCGACGATCGCTAAAGACAGAGGACTGGAACCGCTAGCTCAGAATATCATAGATCAGCGATCTAGAAATTTACGTTCTGAGGCTAAAGCCTTTTTGAATGCAGATCTTGCATCAGTTGATGATGCCTTAGAAGGAGCAAGACATATCATAGCAGAATGGATCAACGAAAACGCAGCCTCTCGTGCTAGCGTAAGATCCTTATTTCAGAACTCAGCCATCCTCACTTCTAAGGTGGTCCAGAAAAAAATAAAAGAAGCTGAAAAGTACAAGGATTATTTTGAGTATTCGGAAGCGGTAAAGCGATGCCCTTCTCATAGAGCACTCGCCATCTTCAGAGGAGAGCAAGAAAGCCTACTGAAGGTCAGTATAGATATAGATATTGACGCGGCAATAGATCGATTATGTCAAAAAAACATACGACACAATGATGAAGCAGGGGAACAAATAGAGCTGGCAATTATAGATAGTCTGAAACGGCTTATGCTTCCTTCCTTAGAAAACGAAAGTAGAAAATTACTCAAAGAAAAATCTGATAAAGCAGCTATAGAGGTTTTTTCTGAGAATCTAAAACAGTTATTACTAGAACCAGCCCTAGGGGAGAAAACAGTATTGGCTTTAGATCCGGGTTTCAGGACAGGGTGCAAATTAGTTATTCTCAATAAGTTTGGTGATCTAGTGTACAACACAACCGTATTCCCACATCCGCCACAATCCGAAGAAAAGAAAACAGAAAGTCTGCTGTTGCAGCTTGTAAAAAAATATAAAGTAGAAGCTTTTGCGATAGGTAATGGAACAGCAGGAAAAGAGACCTACAGTTTTCTTAAACGGATTAGTTTTGCAGAAGATCCATTGTTATTTCTTATTAACGAAAGCGGAGCGAGTATATACTCAGCCTCCGCTATTGCACGGGAGGAATTTCCAGATCTGGATCTTACCGTAAGAGGTGCCATTTCTATCGGTAGGCGGCTCATGGATCCGCTCGCGGAACTTATCAAGATAGATCCTAAGTCCATAGGAGTAGGACAATATCAGCACGACGTGCAACAGAGTTTACTTTCAGAATCCTTGGATACATCGGTCATAAGCGCGGTCAACAAAGTAGGTGTAAATCTAAATACAGCCAGTGCTAAGTTACTTAGTTATATCTCTGGATTGGGTCCTACGCTAGCACAGAACATTGTACAGTATAGAAATGAAAATGGAAAATTTGAGAGCCGATCGGAAATGCTCAAAGTGCCTAGAATGGGTAAGAAGGCTTATGAACAATGTGCAGGATTTCTTAAAGTCAAAGAAGGAAAAAATATTTTGGATAATACCAGTGTACACCCAGAGAGATATAAGCTCGTCAAGCAGATGGCCAAGGATATAAAAATACCACTGAAGCAACTGATAGCTAATAAGGCCAACATAGATAGTATCCTTTTAAGTAACTATATAGAAGAAGGAATAGGAATGCCGACGCTTAAGGATATTGTAAAAGAGCTAGAGAAGCCAGGTGTAGATCCGAGAGGAGAAACGAAAATTTTTCATTTTGCAGAAGGCATTAATAGTATAGCAGACTTACACGTAGGGATGATACTTCCAGGCAAGGTGAACAACATCACGAAGTTCGGCGCATTTGTAGACCTAGGCATTAAAGAATCAGGTCTCGTACATATTTCTCAGATTGTAAATCGATTTATTAAAGACCCAGCAGAAGTGCTAAAGCTAAATCAAGAGGTACAAGTAAAGCTTATAGATATAGATGTCTCTAGAAAAAGAATTTCATTATCTATGAAGGATCTATCTTAGAGTGGAATAATCTTAGAGAAGTTATTATTTGAGACTTCGTATAGCTCTTTTTTTTATGTAAATTAATTTTTGCGATTTAAAGATAATGTAGGGTTATAGATAGCATAAATTACAAGATGAAAAAATGTATAGTATTAATTTCAGGAATGTTCCTCTTATCAATATCTAATATGAATGCACAAGACTTATCTCAGCACCAGTGGAAGAATAGATTATTACTAGTTTATACGGATAACGTACAGAATAAAATCTATCAAGAGCAGATTAAGCTTTTAAAAAATAATAAAAGAGGAACGGAAGAGAGAAAACTTATTATCTATCAGTTTAATGATCATAAATCTAAGAAGGGCTTAATAGATTCTTCAGCTTGGCAGCTGGCAGAAAAAGATAATCAACTAAAATATTTTAATATGCCTCAAGATAAGTTTGAAATTGTATTAGTAGGACTAGATGGCGGGATTAAGCTAAGGCAGCATAGTGTATTAGATATCGAGACGCTATTTTCTACGATAGATTCTATGCCGATGAGGAGACAAGAGCTAAGCAATCCGAAAAAGAAGAGATAGGACAGATTCTCAAATATTTTATTTTATATACAACAATTCACATTATTTATTGCGAGAAAAAGACGGGTTTGGCAAGGGACTTGCATAAGTCTTGGCATAGGATATTTGTATCCAAGAGCCCAATCCCTGAACTCGGTGCCTGGTCCTTTTTCAATCAAGGTCAGGCACTATTTTTAGCTGTTTAGTGTTTACACTGATTTCAAATCCCAGTGCTTATTCTACAATCTCATAGTCTATACCTAATTTCCGTAAAGCCCTAAAAGCAGAGCTTGTATTTTTGTCTTCTACTTCTATATCTACAGGATCGCCTTCTAGAAGTATATCAGTAAGTTCTTTCGATAATCCAGGATCCATCCCAGACGAAACTTCTAGAATACAATTAGCAATAGCTCTTCTATCAGGTCTCTGAGCATCGCAGGAAAGTAAGTTTAATTTCATAAAATTGTTTATACAAGAGTTTAACAAAGATATCAGATGAAATCTGGTTTTCATATATAATTAGCTAATTCATAGAATAAAATATCTATGTCACATTTTCACAGCTATAACTTCTGTCATCAGAGGACAGCATATTGTAGCTCCTTCCACATAAGATAATGATTCGAGTTCTTCTAGTCCTAGTTGACAAGTTTCTTCATCTAGATATCCAGCAGATATTAGTTTAGGAAAGTATATTTTGAAAAAACTATTAGGCCATTGCCAAGTAAAATCTGAAGAGCTTGCTATTTTTGACATAGGCCTTACCCTTACTACTTCTAGTTCTAGCTCGAAGAATATGCTCGGTAATCGTCTTCCTATATTTATATCTCCCTCTTGTTCTGTGAAGCTTTTGTAGGCTGCGGCAATACATTTTTTTAAATGGGGCATAGTAGGTTCCGTCTGGAGCGTGGACCAGTCATAATACTCGTGCATAACAAGAACACCTCCTGGCTTAAGGGCTTTTTTTACTTTAGCTAGGACTTCTTCTGGATTAGGTATCCAGGCCATTGCCCAACGACAATATACACCATCTAAGCTGTTCTCTTCTAATAACATATTATCGAAGTCGCAGCAATGAGTTTCGATATTAAGCTCATGTATACTAGATATCTGATTGAGCAAGTCAATATAGGTCTTTGACTTATCTACCGCTATAACCTTGCCTGTTGCACCAGTCATATAGGCTAGATCTCTGGCACAATACCCAGGTCCAGATCCAAGATCTAATATAGTCTGTCCTCTACCAAATCTTGCATATTCCCAACCATCTCTAGCCTCACTTGCCCATACCTGATGTTGTAATCCTAACCTATGTAGCTCAGCTTTTTCTGTTCCTAAGATATAATCGTTTTGATCCTGTTTACTCATTAGTTGATTGTTTACTACAATAATAGAAAATGTTATAACTTTTTAGGGTTTTTAGAAAGTGAAAAAGAGATATTGTTTATCAATGATTACTATTAGGGAGAATCAGAAAAAATCAAAAAGGATAGGCTGAAAGGAAAGAAAAATCGTGTTCCAGATTTCTAATCTAGAGATATAATACCATTTCTATTTTTAGATGACGGAAAAGGATTTAGAATTGTTCAAAATGGATCAAGACAAAAAACGTAGGCGAACCCATAGGTTCGGCGAGGCTTTTTAACGAAGGAACATGAAGAACAAAATAAATAATTACCGTCATTCTAAACTAGAATTGGTATAATACCTAGCTGATTTACTTAGAAAATTAAATACCTGCCTTTTCCAGTCTTTTTTTGTTCAGCATCTTTCTGATCCAGTTAGGTATAATAATAGCACCTATAATCAGATAAGGATAATAGGTTATGAGTCTCCATACTAGCGCTACAATAAATGTTATTCCCTTAGGAATAAAGTCGCTGTAAAAGCCACCAAAAATATACTCTACCATACCGGCACCTCCAGGAGTTGGGCTAAACTGTGCTAAGGAATGCATAATTTCTCCTCTACTATACAAGAGGTATTGGGTATATAGATCTGTAGACACATCAGGAACAAGTGCTAGGATAATGAAATTAACTGCCAGGAATCGAAATATCCAAGCTCCTGCCGTACTTATGATAGCAACGAGATGGAAGCTTATTGGTTTTTGCCTCAGCTCCTTAGATGTATGCAACATATCTTGACCGATCTGCAAAAGGCTCTTCTGAAACCTTTTGAGTAACTTAAATTTGGACAACCAGAAGAGAAACCCCCTAATCTTATCAGGGCTTATAAAGAGCCCGTAAAAAAATACAAGACCATAAGCCAACATAAAAAACCAGACGACTAGAAGGCTATACATATAACCATTAAAGGAGAAACTTATAAGTCCCGGTCTGACGCCAATAGGACCTAAAGTAAAGACCAGCAGCGCTATCGTAACGAGAAAGAAAAATGTATCTAATAACATAGAATATACCACAACGGAAACAGACTTAGCAGCAGATATTTTTTCTTGTGCTAAAAAGAACAGCGCTACAGCAGACCCCCCTATACTAGATGGAGAAACGGCAGAAGAAAACTCCCATATAAATATAAGTTCTATAGACTTCGTCCAAGAAAATAAATTGTCTGTCATAATGCGTAATCTCCAAGCATATAGAAGATGTCTTAAGACGTATGATAGTACTGCAAAAATCAACCAATATATTGTAGCTAAGGTCCAAGGAATAGTTCTGAGCGACTCCATGTCTAGCTGGCGCCATAACATATAAGCCACAACCCCTAGACCCAGTAGAATCGGTATCAGTAACCTAGACAACTTTATAGAGTTCAGGACTTGTTCTTCAGAACTTATATTTTTATTGCTCTTTGTAATTTTGCTTCAATTTTGCTGCAAAATAGATAAACTATCACTAGTGAACAATAGGAATAAGAATGAGTTTCTACAAATGATGGATAAAATGGAAATTAGCGTCTTTGGGAAGTTACTTCACCACCTTCAGACTTAGATCTAGAGACCCCGCTGAATGTGTAAGCGCTCCGACAGAAATATAATTGACTCCAGTTTTTGCTATTTTTCTAACACTTTTAAGCGTCACGCCACCCGATGCTTCTGTCTCGAATTTGTCACCTATAATTGCTATAGCTTCTTTCAGAATAGGAATCTCAAAGTTGTCCAACATGACTCTATTTATTTTTCCTACTTTCATGACTTCGTATAGTTCTACAAGGTTTCTTACCTCTACCGTAACACCTAAGTTCAGATCTTTCTTTTCTAGATAGTCATTGACTTTATTGATAGCAGCAGTTATACCTCCGCTTGCATCTATGTGATTATCTTTGATCATGATCCAGTCATACAATCCGTCTCTGTAGTTCGTACATCCCCCTATTCTTACTGCCCATTTTTCTAGAAAACGCATTAGAGGCGTTGTTTTTCTTGTATCTAGAATTTTCACATCCGTACCTTCTGTCTCTACCATAAATCTACTGCTGAGTGTAGAGACACCGCTAAGTCGTTGCATAGTATTCAGCACCAGTCTTTCTGCTTTGAGCAGCGCTTGACTATTACATTCTACATAGAAGGCTATATCTCCATACTTGACATCTTTACCATCCTCTATAAGAATTTCCATCTTACTTTCAGGATCTACCTTGGCAAAAACACGTTCTGCAAAAGCAATACCAGAGATGACACCATTATCTTTGACATATAACTTGGCTTTGCTTGTTGCATTAGGATCTATACATGCGTTAGAAGTGTGATCGCCATCTCTTATATCTTCGAATAGGGCAGCGTCGATAAACTGATCTAATATTTTGGAATCTACACCTTGCATCTTAAAAGGTTTATTACAGTTAGTAAAATCTAAATTGCGACACAATATCAAAAAAAAACAAACAAAAAACCTAATAATATAAATTATGCTTGATGGGGCTTACACATTTTTTGAGCAGATAGAGTTTAGATCTAGCTGAAAGGATGTCTATTTTGATAAAAACTGCACAAATTTCCATGATTATTTCGCTAGATATATTGCGTACCTAGAAGTATAACGATTGTAATCTATATAGTTTTTGGCTTGAATATTAATCCTTCAGACCTTACTTTTGTTTAATTATACTAAAACGCTTGCTAAAACCGATAGTTATACATGAGTGTAAGAATAATAATATGGACCTTTCTGGGCTTAGCTGTATCTATGATCGCTTGCACCTCGGATAACAAGGTCGAAGCACCTGATGTTTCTGATGTTCAGCTTAATTATGAAGTAGCTCGTTTTGAGCAGATGTTGTTATCTATGGATACAACTAAGGTTATAGAAGAACTCGAACGCATAGAGCTGCAATACCCAGCGTTTAGCGAAATATTCTTCATGCAGGTATTACCGCTCAAAGACGTAGATTCTCAGGAAACCTTTTACATAGGGATCAGAGATTTCATAAAAAATCCGTACATACAATCCGTACTTAAGAAAATCAACGATAAGTATGGGGATTTTTCAGAATCTACTAAGGAATTAGATCAAGCTTTTAAGTATTATCAGCATTACTTCCCACAGTGGGAAGCGCCGAATGTATATACCTTTATTTCTGATTTTGGGTATCAGGCATTTATGTTTGACGATAGAGGTAAGGACGGTATAGGTATAGGACTGGATCTATTCTTGGCACCAGAGTTTGATTACAAATCATTAGATCCTACCAATGCTGCATTTTCGGATTATCTTACAAGAAGTTTTACTAAAGAGCATATCACTAAGCGCGTAATGGAGCAACTACTAGATGATAAGATGGGTGTTGTAAAGGGAAATAAACTGATAGATCATATGGTGCATAATGGCAAAAAATTATATCTGCTAGATTTATTTTTGCCAGCGAAACATGATACTATAGTTCATGAGTATAGTGAAAAACAACTAAAATGGTGTGAGCAAAACGAAATCAATATATGGGCTTATTTCTTAGATAAGAAAATGCTCTACAGCACAGATCCACAGATGGCTAATCGCTATACACGACCAGCACCTACCTCGAGAAACTTACCAGCAGATTCTCCTGGAAGGACAGGTAACTTTTTAGGTTTAAAGATTGTTAAAGCATATGTAAAGAATAACCCTACGGAGAATATAATAGACATGCTGAGCTTAACAGATGGGACGGAATTCTTAAAAAAATCAAATTACAAACCTCCTAAGTAAGGGATATTACTGTAAATAGGAATAGTAATTGCTATACTGAGATTATAAAAATAAGGTAATTAATTATGTCAAAAAGAGCCATACCCGTTGTAGACTTATCTAAATTTGTACATGGTAGCGACTCAGAGAAGAGCGCCTTTGTAGAAGCCTTAGGAAATGCTTTCCATACGGTAGGATTTGTAGGGGTTGTGAATCATGGAATATCTAAGGAATTAGTAGATGCCTATTACAAAGCCTCTAAAGATTTTTTCTCGCTCCCACGACCACTGAAAAAGAAATATGAGATAGCGGGGTTAGCTGGACAGAGAGGGTATACCTCCTTCGGTAAAGAACATGCTAAACAGTCAGATGTGGCAGATCTTAAGGAGTTTTTCCAGACGGGTCAGTTTGTAGAAGGAGCAGATGTTATCAAGGAGGAATATCCAGACAATATAGCGGTAGAAGAAGTACCTGAGTTCTATGATTACGGGAAGAGTTTATACAAGGCTTTTGAGCAGTCAGGAGCACACCTGTTACGTGCTATAGCTAATTATCTAGATCTAGGTGAAAACTACTTTGGGGATAAGATACACAATGGCAATAGTATACTGAGAACCATACATTACCCACCGATTACAGAAGAGCCTAGAACAGCGATCAGAGCAGAGCAACATGAAGATATAAATCTGATTACTTTGCTTGTAGGCGCATCGGCAGGAGGCCTGCAATTGTTAAACACTGCTGGCGAGTGGCTAGATATTGTTCCAGAGGAAGATGAAATAGTGATCAATGTGGGAGATATGCTACAGAGACTAACTAACAACTATCTAAAGTCTACCACCCATAGAGTTATCAATCCACCTAAGGAACAGTGGCATGTACCTAGATTATCTATGCCTTTTTTCTTACACCCTAGAAGTGAGATGGATCTTACCTGCCTAGAATCATGTGTGTCGGAAGAAAGAACCCTACAGTATGAGCCCATTACGGCTGGAGGTTATCTGGATCAGCGACTGAGAGAAATAGGATTAAAAAAGTAGGGTAAATTATGTATAAGATGGGCTCTTAATTGTATAAAGCCTTATAATATTTGACATAGATGCTCATTAATTGTATTTTTGGAGTTATATTATTGGAAATCAATCCCGATGTAGTTTCAGATTACATCCGAAAACATAAAAATAAGATCATGGAATTATTTGTATTGATTAATTTTCTAGGACCTGAAATGTTCGTGGTATTCTTCGCAATACTATTATTATTTGGAGGGAAGAAAATTCCAGAATTAATGAAAGGCCTCGGAAAAGGTATCAAGGAGTTCAACAGCGCAAGAGCGAACATAGAATCTGAACTCAAAGAAGGCATGAAAGAAGTGGATGAAAAGGGCGCAACAAAGTAGCTCTAGATTTCTACTTTCTAAAAAGTATATAAGACCTAACTTTTATTAATTTAGAAGTTAGGTCTTTTGTTTTTATGTCAATTCTATAAATCTTATCTGATGAAAAACTTATTGTTAGTCGTAATATCCCTTTTGTTTTTTCAATCCATTCATGCTCAGGAAAGTGAGATAAGTAATAAAATAATATTAGGAGGTTCTGTAAATTTTATCACACAGAAAAACAGCTATCCATTATCTACTTTATCTATTAATTCTGGCGTAGGAGGGATATTTTCTAATAGTATAAACGATTCTAAGAATACAAGCTTTGCTATCAGTCCTTATATCGGAAAAGAGATAAAGCTTAGTCTACACGTAGGTCTACAATTAGATTTGAGGTATGGAAATTATAGTACAGAAAATGTATTTATTTTTGGGGAGGCGGAACCAATAGATTTCGAGAGAATTTCTAATCGAATTGGCATTGGATTGTTTACAAGACATATGTTTAGTCCAGGGAAGAATTTCAGTTTTTTTATCCAACCGAATGTGGAATACAATTTACTTAATGAGGATCAGAGTCATAATGATGAATTAGTCCAAGAAGAAAAAGCGCACTACTTAGAACTAGGAGTAGGTCTAGGATTCTTATATAATATAAGCGATAAGACTAGAGTAATGCTGAGATCAGGAGGAATAAATTATGTCAATGGTAACTGGAAGTTAGAAGGAACAGATATAAGTAAGAATTTTAGTTCTTTAGGAACGAGTATTAATCTATCTAGTTTTTTCCTTGGGTTCGAATTAAGGATATAATTTTTGATAAAAATATAATTCTAATAATTGAGACTGCCTCGGAAGAAGCAGTCTCATAATTATTATTATTAAGGGGTTCCTACTGGAAACTAAAAATCGTTCTTTTGTACGATTCATAGAACTTTCTATTGTGCTCTCCATAATATGAAGCTCGATGCCTAGATCCTAATCGTATATGTATCTCTTGGTGCGCTAAATATAGAATATCCGACCACACCGCGTAAGGAACATGGAAGAGAGGCTACCTATGTATGGCAAAAGTGCGCGAGCGTGTAGACTAGTCCGATAGGACCGAGCCGATAGGCGAGTCTGCAATACTCCGACCCTGAGCGGGTAGCCTATGCAGCATAGCGAGAAAGGGTTACGCCCTAATTATAAATGTGGATAAAATGGTAATAACTAAATAAAATACTATTCTTCAAGAGTGTATATTTGTGCTGTGATAATGCAAGGATATAATATAAAGATCAACCAATTCGAGGGACCATTCGACCTCTTGCTGTTTTTTATAGAGCGGGATGAACTGAATATATATGATATCCCGATTGCTAAGATCACGCAAGATTTCCTAGATTATATACGGGAGCTGGAGTCCCTCAACTTAGATGTGGCAAGTGAGTTTATTCTTATGGCGGCGACACTTATCCGTATTAAGGCAAGAAGTCTTATCCCTCGTAAACAGGTAGATGAGGAGGGGAATGAGATAGATCCTAGGAAGGAACTGGTCCAGCGATTACTCGAGTACAAGCGTTATAAGCAAATCATAGATGAGCTAGTAGCGATGGAAGATGAGCGGAAAAAGAAGCATGTCAGAAGTAATGTCGCTAGCGAGCTGAAGATTATTGCTAAGAAGGCGCTGGTGGATGTAGAATTAGAATCGCTAACTCTGTTTAAGCTGCTGAAGGCTTATGATGGAATTATGAATAAGTACGAGGATAGAAAAAATCGTACCTATCATGAGATTGTCAAATTTCCATATACGATAGAGGAACAGCAGGTATTTCTCAGGAATAGAGTGAAGCGAGGGGAACGGAATAAGTTCCAAGATCTCTTTAGTGTAGTAGAAAATAGGATAGAGGCTATTGTAACGTTTTTGGCATTATTAGAACTGCTGAATATGCAGGTACTCACGCTGATGCAAGGGGAGGGACATAATAATTTCTGGATTAGCTATGTAGAGGATGCTGCCTAGATTTGGTCATTACGCCCGGTGCAGGCGAGTAATTCTTTGCACAATTATGCTCACCTAATTTTATGTTGCCAAGGCTAGAGATGTCAGAATTCACATTTTGAGATAATTTAGCATAAGAATAAGCCGTAAAACCTAAGTAAAAACATATCTTTGCAGCAAAATTATCAAGCTTTATTATAAGCACTTAAACAATATTATTATCATATGTCGAACATAGGTCATATCAAACAAATCATCGGTCCAGTTGTGGATGTAAGTTTTGCAAAGGAAGGAGCTAAACTTCCAGCAATACTCAACGCATTAGAAATCCAAAGAGAGGGAAATTCTGCACTCGTACTAGAAGTGCAAAAGCACCTAGGAGAGGATAGTATTAGAGCTATTGCGATGGATGCAACAGATGGTCTCACAAGAGGAATGGATGTAATAGATACAGGAAAAGCTATTGCAATGCCTATCGGTGATGCTGTAAAAGGTAGATTGTTTAATGTTGTAGGAGAAGCGATCGATGGTATCGGTAATGTCCCTAAAGGTGATGATGCGTATCCCATCCACAGAGATCCACCAAGATTTGAAGACCTTTCTACAGAATCAGAAGTACTGTTTACAGGTATCAAGGTAATAGATCTTATCGAGCCTTATTCTAAGGGTGGAAAGATCGGATTATTTGGAGGAGCAGGAGTAGGAAAAACGGTACTTATCCAGGAGCTGATTAACAATATTGCAAAAGGATATGATGGTATATCTGTATTTGCGGGCGTAGGAGAGCGTACGAGAGAAGGAAATGATTTGCTGAGAGAGATGCTAGAATCTGGTATCATAAACTATGGCGAGGAGTTCTTACACTCTATGGAAGAAGGAGGATGGGATCTATCTAAGGTAGATAAAGAAAAACTAAAAGAGTCTAAAGCGACTTTCGTATTTGGTCAGATGAATGAGCCACCAGGGGCACGAGCAAGGGTAGCATTGTCTGGTCTTACACTAGCAGAATATTATAGAGATGGAGATCTTTCTGATCCTTCGGGAGGAAAGGATATCCTATTCTTTATCGATAATATATTCAGATTTACACAAGCGGGATCTGAGGTATCGGCCCTTCTGGGAAGGATGCCATCAGCCGTAGGTTACCAGCCTACACTGGCAACAGAGATGGGTGTGATGCAAGAGAGAATTACCTCTACTAAGAGGGGATCTATTACCTCTGTACAGGCGGTATATGTACCTGCGGATGATTTGACAGATCCAGCACCAGCGACAACTTTCGCTCACTTAGATGCTACAACGGTACTGAGTAGAAAACTGGCTTCGCTAGGTATCTATCCAGCCGTGGATCCACTAGATTCTACTTCTAGAATTCTAGAAAGATCTATCGTAGGAGATGAGCACTATGACTGTGCGCAGAACGTGATGATGATCCTTCAGCGTTACAAGGAGCTGCAAGATATTATCGCGATCCTAGGTATGGAAGAATTATCGGAGGAAGATAAGCAGGCGGTACATAGAGCGAGAAGGGTGCAACGTTTCTTGTCTCAGCCGTTCCACGTAGCAGAACAATTTACTGGTCTACCAGGTGTACTAGTTCCTATAGAAGAGACGATCAGAGGTTTTAACATGATAATGAACGGAGAAGTGGATGAGTATCCAGAAGCTGCGTTTAACTTAGTAGGAACTATAGACGAGGCTATAACGAAAGGAAAGAAATTATTAGCTGACGCACAAGCTTAAAAACAATATGAACTTAGTAGTACTTACACCAGAAAAGGAAATATACAACGGGACGATAAAATCTGTAAAAGTTCCTGGATCCAATGGTCAGTTTGAGATCCTTGCTGGTCACGCATCCATCGTCTCGTCACTAGTAGGTGGGGAGATCAGGATATTAGGTGATACAGGAGAGAAGCAGACCATGACGATAGAAAAAGGATTTGTAGAAGTGCTGAACAATGAAGTAGCATTGTTAGTGACTGGTGTAAAGTAGAAAATAAAATCAAGATAATCTATAAAGCCGCTGTTGTAAGACAGGGGCTTTATTTATGTATGACTCGAGTAGCATTGATTAAGGTTAGGGCGTAACCCCAGCTTGTCGCTCTAGCTTGCGCGCGGGTCGCTACGTCCGCCAGCTCACTGTTCGTTCGGCCCTTCTTTCAGGCTTGCCTGCATTAGCTTAGCACAATCAGGTCTGCTGCTCCGCAGCACTAGCTACCATCGCTTACGCGGGAAAAGGATTGTTATCGAAGTCAGGTGCTAGTTTGTAGGATTGTTTAATACCATTTCTATTTTTAGATGACGGAAAAGGATTTAGAATTGTTCAAAATGGATCGAGGCAAAAAACGTAGGCGAACCCATAGGTTCGGCGAGGCTTTTTAACGAAGGAACATGAAGAACAAAATAAATAATTACTGTCATTCTAAACTAGAATTGGTATAATAAGGCATTTTCTGCGTAAATCTACAAATCTGCCCTTCACCTTTTTGGTTGTTACTTTATATTATATAAGAATACTCGGATATAATCATCCGATATGATCATCTCAGCCATGGTATTGCTAAGCTTTAATCATTAAGAAATATCGGTAGATGTACTTTTAAGACAACATATATAACTTTATAATTATATTTACAATGGAATGGACGAATTACACAGGCAAGATAAGTACAAAGCTTACGTCAGAAAACTAGAAAATGCTAAGAAAAAGATAGATGGTGAAGAGCCAGAAAATCATTTTGAGGCTATCGATAGGCGATCTGAATTCATACTAAGAGAAATAGAATCTACACAGGGCGCTAATGATTTTCTTATGGCTTTCTTTGGATTAGCCATTCTGGTAATTGGAGCCTGTATTACCAGTTTTTTCAGATATGGATATAGCATAGCACTTATGATTATCTTATTGCTTTTAATGACTTTTTTATTTTATTATAGAAGTACTATGCGGGCAGTAATGGCTAAGAATAAGGTCTTTATTGATTATAAAAACATGGATAAGCATACCTCCGAATATATCCATCGAAAGCTGAATTTTCTCAAAACTAGATTAGATATAAAGTTGACAAGAATTCAGCTTATCAGAAAGGCCTTTGTTCTATTTTTCCCATTACTACTGTGGATGCTTCAGTATATCAGCAATAAGATAGTTACAGAAAAACATGCCCTTTTTTATATAGGTTTCGCTATTGTCCTTTCCAGTCCTTTCTGGTGGTTACATTTTAAGGAGGAGATAGATATCCTTAACCAAGAATCAGAAAATATAAAAGAACTAGAAGCTTCCCTCATGCAGATCTGATTATCCTTTTGCAAAAGCAGTGTACAACTATCTAAAAAGGTGGAAAATAACAGAATATGAAAACACGATACTTTGGGGTTAACAAACTATGGGTCTGAAATATTTCCTGATAATTTCCTTTTATACCATTTCTATTTTTAGATGACGGAAAAGGATTTAGAATTGTTCAAAATGGATCAAGGCAAAAAACGTAGGCGAACCCATAGGTTCGGCGAGGCTTTTTAACGAAGGAACATGAAGAACAAAATAAATAATTACCGTCATTCTAAACTAGAATTGGTATTATACTAACCTGAGTTCGACTGTTAAATAATTGAATATCAATTAAATATATATTAAATAATATGTGATTGTGTAGTAAAAAATAGGGAATATTCGTATCTTAATAGTTGACAATCAATTAATTACGAAGTTATTCCCTATGATTACTGAAGAACAAATTACTGATATTTTCTGTGTTATTGATGAATTTATGA
>Ga0209187_1001061_pt1 | contig 36037 bp, 30 predicted proteins | sample BantaG_FD_187430 | JGI IMG/M metagenome (GOLD analysis project Ga0209187, IMG submission 187430) | Marine algal microbial communities from Bantry Bay, Ireland - BantryBay_4 metaG (SPAdes) (version 2) | ecosystem: Host-associated > Algae > Red algae > Unclassified | place: Bantry Bay, Ireland...
CCATAAATAAGAAGATGACGAAAAGGTAAATTTGCTTTTTCATGTGTTTTTTTTTATAAAAAAATGTGCAGCATAAAGTTTTAGATGAGGATTAAATAAGGAATGAGGTAATAATATAATTTCAGTGCATTTATTTAGATCACAGTATCCCGCAATTTTAAGGTCATCTAATTCTAATTCCCATTCCTATTCTAATTCCCATTCTAATTCCCATTCCCATTCCTATTCTAATTCCCATTCCCATTCCTATTCCTATTCATTATAAATCCTTTCTTTAATCAATTCACCCGTCAAAATATTTTGGCCATAAATATCTGCATATTTCACCGAAGGCCATAATTTTGATTCATCCGCAAAAATATACAAGTTTTTCAACACGCAAGATTGTCCATTAAGGGTAATCAGCGGAATCCATTGTCCATCTTGAAAGGTAAGTTGAATCGCTCGTTCGTTATAGGCTTTTAATTTGATAGCGTAGTGATCGCCCTTTTTACGGGAATGATATCCGTATGCGAAAGTAAGCTCCAGCCAGGATAAGTCATCTTTTAATCCATTATGATTTTGAAACTTGCGCCAATAGACATTTATTGGTTTTTTAGTATTTAGACTACCATCTGGATTTAAATTGAGATCGTAGACAATGGTATTTTTGTTTCGATTTCTTTGTATAAAGAACAAAAGCTCCGGGGTCTCTTCTACTTTGGGGAAATCCTCCGGTAAGTCCGGCCTGGTTTCCCAACCTTCTTGCCCTGGCAATAAGCATGGTGAAAGCATCAAAAAAAGTATAAAATAGAAACGAAACATAGGTATTAATTTGTAGTACCAATCAAGAGTTAAATCTTTTTAACTGGAATTAGAATCGAAATGTAAATTTAATCATTCCTAAGGAGGAAAAAAATGAAATAGTTGCAGCATTTACGAAATTTTTTTATTGAAGTTCCTCACCATACGGGACACTCAACAACAAAAAAACCACGATTCGCGCTACCGCAAATCGTGGTTAACCATTCCTAAAGCAATCAGCTTTCGAAATGTAAAAAAATTACTTGGAAGCCCTTGCGGACATAATCGTATTATAATCGGCGATCATAGCAATTTTGCTACTATTCTCATTGTTATTTTCCACCTTTCTCATTAGATTCCCTAATTTTTTTCCTTCTTTCATCGCATGATTTCCGTAAGCTCCATCTCTATACTTGTTATGAACTTCCGGACAATCCTTGATCAATTTTTCAATATTAACCATCGTTAAATTTTTAGTTTTTTTCATAGAGGCCTTCTTTACGAAATAATCCGGGTTATCCCGATGATCCGCGTATATCTCGGCTTGCTTATCACCAAGTCCACCCTTCGGAGTAGGATATCCGGTGTAAACCGTAATGGCTCCTTCTTGCACTCTTTCCAATAATTGATATCTGGGTATCATCGCTAACTGTGAAGAACCTTCCTCTCGGGCATTAATGGCCACTTTCATAGACTTAAAATATCGACCGTTAAATTCGTAAGCCTCAATACTCTTGGCCTTAAAAGTTATATAATCTTTCTTTCTAATTTTTTCAGCATTTCTAAGTTCAAGTGGAATTGCGACAAGTCCGTCCTGGTAATTCCACGGTTTGTCCGTATTCATACCCACGAGCACTTCTGTGGTTTTTCCATTTTTTAAATGGATCTTTACTTTTGTAGTCTCCGTTTGAGCGGTTAGTAAAATAGTAGCTGCTAAAAGCAGAAAGGATGTTAAAATAAATTTTGTCATTATGGGTTGATTGTTATTAATGAATTATAAACTTGTTAAAACCTAACAAAACCATGCCGTTTTAAACAATTAAAAGTAACTGACTGGTTGCTCGCTGGTTGAAAATGTTGCTAAAATGATCTTTAAACAATATTAATTATTGAAAATCAGAAAATTAAATATTATTTATTTTTGTAATTTTTTTGTGGAGTAATTGTTGGTTTATTTTCTTGTTGCTAAGTACTTACAAATAAAAAAAGTCCTTGATGCATTAAGAACGTTTAGGTGTCTACGACCTTTATCTGGCCGTTCTGAAAGACTGGCATTAATTCTTTGAATTCAAAAATAATTGGTAAATTTAAGCTTGCAGCTATAGTTATTTTGCATTAATTTTAAACAGCTTCCTTCATAAAATAAATAAATGCAGATTCTTTATGATTGCCGTAAAGCTGGTAGTCCGACAGACCTAAATGTATATTGGATTCATTTCACGCCCAAGGAAATCGCTACCCTTTTCTTGGAAGAAACTGGAAATAATGTAAGCAACAATTTAGTAAAGCGAACTGAACTTTAAAATCAATGGGTTTTAGATACCGAAAATTGAGTAAAAGTTTAGCTATTGGTGAATACGCTCAACGAGATGATCCCACTAATCTTCGTATATTTACCGCTAGTTTGGACGTCCTCGTCCAGATACGTCTTATAAAATAGTACTGATATGCGTTTTCTTTTTTCTTTTTCCCTACTCCTGTTTTGTTTAAATACCGGACTCGCCCAAAAACCAAAAATCAATCAACCCCTTTACCCCGACGACGTCTTCCTCGATCTCAAAATCGACGTCGTATATCTCGCCTCCGATTACCTCGAAGGTCGCCAGACTGGTAAACCCGGAGAAGCCCTCGCCGGCGAATACATCATCCACCGTTTTAAAGAACTAGGCTGGACTCCAAAGGGAATGGATGGTTCTTTTCTCCAGCCTTTTCCTTTTAAAACTATCACCAATCCCCACGCCAATCCTAACGATGCCCCTATTGCCGGTACCGGACATAACGTAGTTGCCTACCTCGATAACGGAGCAGAAAATACCGTCGTAGTCGGCGGCCATTACGATCATCTTGGGTGGGGCGAAACGGGCGGTTCATTACACGCTCACGAAAAAGCGATTCACAACGGAGCAGACGACAATGCTAGCGGAATTGCGGCGATGTTGCGCATGGCCGAAGTCCTGAAAGACCGGAAAGTAGGAACTCATAATAATTATCTTTTTATCGCTTTTTCGGGAGAAGAAATGGGCCTTTTTGGTTCTAAATATTTTGTTAATAATCCCACCGTACCATTGGCGTCCATTAATTATATGCTCAATATGGATATGGTCGGTCGCCTCAACGAGGAGCGCGTCCTCGCCATAAATGCCGTAGGAACCTCCCCCGTCTGGAACGAAATTTTATCCAATATTAAAAGAGGAGGATTGAAGATCAAAACCACAGACTCCGGTATCGGACCCTCCGACCATACCTCGTTCTATTTAAAGGATATTCCCGTCCTACACTTTTTTACCGGACAGCACCAACAATACCACAAACCGGAAGATGATGTACCCCTCATTAATTTTCCTGGCATTTACGATGTCTCCGAATACTTGTTGGCTATCATCGAAAAACTGGATAATAAAGGTAAAATCGAATTCACAAAAACCAAACAAAGTGTAGAGCGCTCCGCCGCCGCCTTCAAGGTAACCCTCGGCGTCATGCCCGACTATGTATACAGCGGTATCGGGATGAGAATTGATGCCGTTATCGAAGGTCGGGTAGCCGATAAAGCCGGCCTAAAAGACGGCGACATCGTCCTGAAAATCGGAGAAACCAACGTAAAAGATATCTACGAATACATGGAAGGCCTCAGCAAATTTAAAGCAGGCGATAAAGCTCCCGTCGTCGTAAAAAGAGGCAAAAAAATGGTAACCAAAGAAGTAACCTTTTAACACCAAAAGGTTTGCTAAACCGACCGACTGTCTGTAGAAAAGTTTATACATAATTCAAAGAGCAACTCCTATATTGGCTGCCTGCCTCGGCTAAAAAGCCAAGGTAAGCCATAATCAAATTTCTATTAAACCCTAAAGCGCGATAGAAGAGCGCCTATGGTTAGCCAATTGTTAGCCTATCGTCCGCCCATCTTCCTAAATCACCACCAACTTCTTAACCACCGTTCTATCCTCCACCTCAAAAGCCAACCAATAAACCCCGGCCACCAAATTGTTAACCTCCACCGTCGCACCATCTGTCCACGCTTGCTCCGCAACTTCTCGAACCAACTGCCCCGTCGTATTATAAATATTCAACCTCCCCGTGAAAGACCTATTCACCGTTACTAAAACGCGATCCGTCGTAGGATTTGGCGTTAGCCGCAACCCTGTTTCTGTAATAACCCTATCTTCAGTAGATACGATCCCACCCACAAAAACACGGACATAATCCTGTACCGAATAAAATTTATTAGACGCTTGAGGGTAACTATCAAAAGCCGTAAACCGCAACAAATATTCCCCCGGTTGAGAAAACCTTACGGTGGGTTGATAACTATTAGGATTCGAAAAATTTACATTCCCTGGACCCGAAACTTTATCCCATTGCGCAGGAAAATCATTTATAACCTCAGTTTCCAGCATGACGACTGGATTTAATGAAATTGAATTATTTACATCCGTATCGACATCCGAACCAGCATTAACAAAATAGCCCATAAAATCCTCCATAAAAGGCCATGAAGGATCAAGTGGTGCGGGAAAATAGCGTCGGTAAAAAAATCTGCGTAGACTATTATACTCGTCCGGATGTTGATGACCAAGTAGGGGAGCATGTACCAGTATCTTGGGCGCAATGATTTGATTATAAGCCGCAAAAACCGTCGCCGATGGGGTAATAGTATCTTGATAACTAATCACGTGATAAGTTGGAAAATCAATATTTTTATTCAAATATACCGCATCGTAATATTTAACTGCTCCAATCGTTTGTGCTTCGTGGACAGCACCATTTTCTTCTGCCCGGGATTGCATAATATAATATGGAAACCCACTGGCTTTATTTTCTAAAATACCCAGGTGCTGACAAAGCGCTGCGTTGCTTTGTGCCATCAGTGAAATACGATCATCAATACCTGCCAGAAGCATACTAAGTCCGGCTCCCTGACTGACTCCGTTGATCGCTACAACTCCGGTAAAGTCGTCCCGCGTTTCCAGATAATCAATCGCTCTGATCGCACCCAGGATGGCGTACCGATAATAGATTTCATTCGGATCACTGGTTTCGTTCAAGTCGTATCCTACCGGGTCCGTCTGATCCACGGGAGCATTGTGAATACTGAGCGAAAAAGATAAGGCACCTACTCGTTCTGCCAGAATAAATTCCGGAATAACCACACCGGGTGAATTCCCAAAGGGAGGTAGCGTAATGATGGCCGGATGAGGGCCGGGCGTATTGGGAACGGACAGTAAACCATAAACCTGGCGACCGTCGATATTGCTCAGATTGACCCGGTAAGTGATAGAGTTATCGTGTTGCTCAAACAAACTGATTTGTAATTCGAAGGGAACTTGGGCCAAAAGATTTTTTTGAGTATCCCAAAATTGATCTAGATCTTCGGGAGGGGTTCCAATCGCTGGAATATTGAACGGATCTACCGCTACGGCAGAAAAAGCTTTCTTTCCTCCTTGGATAATTTCACAGTATACAATGCCGGGTTCGTTATTCTGGTAGGGAATAGATAAGGTTTGTCCCGCAGAGATATTAACCGTGCCTGTTGCTAAGGGAGGGACAAACCGATCGTAAAAAATCTTGTAGCTGACACTACCCGTTTGAGTACTATTTAACTGAAAATTAATCGTTTCACCAACACTATAAAGGGCGTCGATTCGATCAGTGCTTAAAGTTAGTTGCGCTAATAAATTTTGAGAAACTAGTAAAAAGCACAAAATTATATGGTATTTCATGGAATGAGGACCTTATTATAGTAAGAAAAATGATAGTTTCAAAATAAACATATGTATTTCATAAGTATTTGATAATCAACGAAATAAAGGTGGTGTGTAATAACAAAGGTAATAAAATTAAGATAATTTTAAGATTTTGCGTTACTAATCCAATTTGAACGCGTCACAAATGCAGAATTTTAGAATTTTTAAATTTTTTCAAAACTTAATTAAATATTATTATGGAGTTTTTAGCAGCTAAATCTGGCCAAATGGTCGAAATGTTAATCGCATGGGCACCAAAGCTCGTTGGAGCAATTTTAGTGTTACTCATTGGATTATGGATCGTGAACATGATCACCAATGCGATTTCTAAAGCAATGACAAAATCTGGCCTTGACCGAGATTTAATCCCTTTCTTAACCTCAATGATCAACGCAGTACTTAAAGTAATGTTGGTATTAAGCGTTGCTGGAATGGTGGGTATCGAAACCACTTCTTTCATTGCCTTAATCGGTATGGCAGGTCTAGCTTTTGGTATGGCTTTACAAGGTACACTAGGACACTTCGCTTCTGGCGTAATGATTCTGATTTTCAAGCCTTACCGGGTTGGAGACTTGGTTAACCTACAAGGCGAACTAGGACACGTAGAGGAAATTCAGGTTTTTAACACCGTCGTTAAATCACTAGACAATAAAAAAGTAATTATTCCTAACGGAATCGCAACTTCTGGTATCATGACTAACTTATCTGCTAACGAATTTTTGAGAGTAGATCTAAACGTAGCAATGCCTTACGAAGAAGATTTCGATAAAGTACAGGGAATTATTTTGGAAGCTATTCGTCAGACACCTAAGGTGCTGAGTAACCCGGCACCAGTGGTAGAGATCGAAAAGTTTGATGCACACAATATCCTTTTAGCAGTACGTCCTTTCTCTACTTGTGAGGATTACTGGGATGTATACTTCGGTACTTACAAAAATGTAAAAGCTGCCTTAGGAAAAGCGGGCATAAAAGTGGCTTACCCAACTCACAGTATCAATGTGGCACAGGGTAAATTGGCAACTGCCAACTAAATTATATCAGTTATTCTCTTAACTCAAGATAGTAACAATACAACTACGGAGTGGTCGTCATTAAAATGGCGGCCACTTTTGTGGTTTTAAAAAGGACGCCATACAAAAAAGATGGAATCATTCCATCGAGTAAAACAAACACAATGGGACAATCACTCGAGCAAAACTACCTACACATCATCTTCAGTACAAAATACCGGCAAAAGCTCATATATCCACCATACGAAGAGGAACTCCACGCTTATATTGGTGGCACTTGCAAAAAACTAGGCTCTCCCGTATTAAAAGTAGGAGGCTATACAGATCATATACATATTCTCTGTATGCTTTCTAAAAAATTAGGCCCTCATGACATTAGTACAGAAAATAAAAGCCAATTCTTCAAAATGGATGAAAACCAACGATAAAGACCTATCCAACTTTTTTTGGCAAGATGGCTACGGAGCATTCTCTGTCAACCCCAGACCTACTAAACAACCCCAATAAGCACCAGCTTATTGGGGTTGTTCAATAATATCTTAAAGAAAATATTTCTTACATCTTACCCATCGCTTTGGTAAGTGCAGTAAACAAAAATGGCAAGGTTACCCAAAACCACTCAGGCTTGATAAAAAGGAAAGCCAAAAGAGCTACTAGACTTACCAAAGTCATCAGCCAATATTTTCCGGTAGAAGTTTCTTCTGTATTCATATCTTTAGGATATTTAATTTAATGATTGATGATGCAAATTTAATCGAAACTTTACAGAAAAGCAGCCGATTTTGCAGATTATTTAAACTTCCTCGGTTTTCACCATTTTGAATTGTTTAAACATAATTAAAATCTATTATGTTTTGGATGTGGTAAATTAAAATAATTTGTTTATATTGAAGTTGTTAAGGAATGTTTGTGCTTCATTCTTTAACAGCTTCTCTGTCAAAAAATGAGGAAATGAGCGTTAACAATAATACTTGGAATCGGATCCGTTACACCCTTTATCAGCCTTTCTACGACTTGGCTGGAAACTATTTTAACAAATATCGCCAGCTTTCTATCGAAGGACTAAATCTACGTCCTGCCGAAAAAATTCTCATCGTAGGCGCCGGAACCGGCCTGGATTTACCTTACCTGAATAATCAAAAAAATATAACCGCCATTGACCTTACCAGTAGCATGGTCGCCGACCTGATGGGCAAAGCGGAAGAGCTGCACCTGCCCGTAGAAGCCCTCGTGATGGATGGCCATGAACTCGAATTCCCGGACGGAACCTTCGATGTCGTAATCCTTCATTTAATCGTAGCGGTGATCCCCGATCCGGATCGTTGCCTCTCAGAAGTCCGACGGGTGCTAAAGTCCAACGGTCGTTTTACAATTATGGACAAATTTATTCCGCCTAACGGTAAGGTTAGCATTGTCCGTCGCATCCTCAATCCATTTACCAATTTCTTCTTTTCCGATATTACCAGAGATGCTAATGCGCTGCTCGATCGGGCCGGATTGGCCATCACCCACGACGAAGCCCATAAAATGGGAATTCGAGTGATTCAGGGAAAAAAAGGAAAGAAACCCAAGAGGAGTTCTGCCAAAAAAATCCGTTCACTCGATCCGGATTTTTCGGACGTTACCAAATCTACCGCCTTGCTTTCTCCTCGTACGAGGCCTGTCCGGAAAAAGATAAAAGCTAGACATGTATCGGTTACCCACGGTATCAACCTAAAAGTGCTAAGTCGATTTCCTGAATTGGAGACGAAAAGATTAATTCTCCGACGGTTTGCTGTAACGGATGCACAAGCTTATTACGAACTTAGATCAAACGAGGAAGCCATGCAATTCATGGATCGACCACTCTGGAAAAATAAAGAAGAGGCTCTGGAAGCCATCAAAAAGACCCACCAAAATTTTCGGGAGAAAAAAGGCGTCTGGTGGGTCCTGGCCGATAAACGCAACAATAATTTTATGGGATACGTTGGCTTTAAAGATATTGATGCAAAAAACAAATCCGCCGAAATTGGCTACGTCCTACAACCCGATTATTGGGCCAGTGGATGGATGACGGAAGCTGTTGGTACGGCCCTCAATTTTGTCTTTGAAAAACTAAACCTTCATCGGGTCATCGGTAATATAAATCCAGACAACGAAGCAAGTCGTGGATTATTAAAGAAGTTTGGTTTTCAAAAAGAAGCATATTTTCGGGAAGATTATTACTTTGAGGGCGCATTTCTGGACAGCGAAATATACGGCTTGCTAGCTTCGGAATATAATGGTTGAATCGACGCTAAAAATTGAGTAAGCATAATATTTCATTAATTTTAAACTAAAACTCATACTTTCTAATCTAAACTCATAATAATAAAGTTAATTAAATGATCCGTTCCAATACCCACGCTTTCGAAATTCTGGAATCGTCCGCCGACGCAATTCCCTACGAAGCCATCCGGTATTTATACTATCAAAAACCAGCAGAAGATATCCGTACCAAAGTGGTCTTTTGGCTTGAAAATGCCTACAACGATGATGTCCTGGGACCCGACTCCGAGTACGCTCCGAACACCCCCTTTTGGTACGCCATCCTTGCTGAAAATTATACGGAAGAAAGTCTGATCGATCCGGTTATTAAACTATATACCACAACGAGAGAAGACTGGGATTATTTAAACGAACAAGGCGCAATTTTAATTTTAAAATTATGTAGAAAACTGGGAGATACCGCGGTTGCCGCCTTCTTAAATAAAATTGGGCAACAGATTCGGGAGGAAACCAAGTTTCCTTATCTATACCTTTTTGAAGCCTTTAGATTCGTTGCCCCCGCCAAATATCCCACGGAAATCCTCGGGCTTTTTGAAAAAAAATCTTACTGGCTGGACGGCTTACTTAAACAATTGCCAGATATGCAATTTTCACAAAAAAAACACCCAGACTTATTAGCAGCCATTCACATAAAACTTGAGTTACTACGCCTGGAATATGAGATGATGGAAGACCACGACCATATTGATCACAACATCCTAAATATAATAAATTATTGTCAGCAATCGCTCAGTAAAGCGGATTATCCAAACGTCAAACATGATAGTTATATAAAGGATGAGGATTGGGAAAAGACGCTGCGCGGTATGGAACATCATTTTGAATACGAGGACGAAGATGAACCAACTAATTCAATTTTACCAGCTCCCGTATCAGCCCCTAAAAAGATAAGCCGTAACGCTCCCTGCCCCTGCGGTTCAGGAAAAAAGTACAAACGATGTTGTCTATAAATTCAACCAATAAGTGATCTTCGCCACAATAGCGCGATTGCGCACCCCAAATTGCTCCCACGGATTGGTCAAATAATTATCTGTATAAACAATAAAGAAATCCGAGACCGGTGCGTATCGCCACTGAAATCGGGCGTTAATATTTAGATTGTCTAGCTGCGAATTATATTGCACAAGAGCAGTCAAAAACAAATTTTTTGTAAACGTCAAATCAATCCTTGGACCCACTAGCCACAAGTTTGCGGGTACAAAAGATTCATCCAGCACAATCCTGTTATAACCATATTCCAGCGAAAATTGTCCGTAAGGTTGAAAGCGATAATTTACCTCACCATTTACGCCCAGGATGGTTCCATTAAAAAACTGTCCAAAATTAGTATTGATCCGATAAGAAAATTCCTTTCGAATATCTGAACGGTACGACAACGTCATACTGGTATATTTAAAACGTTCGCCTGCTGACAGAAAAATAGTTTCGTCCTGAATCCGGGTAGGATCAAAATCATCCAGTAAGGTTACATCCTTATACTGTAATCGAGCCTCAATATTACTGGTATTTCTAAACCGGGCTTCGTAAAATATTCTTCCTTCCCATTCCCATAAAGCAAAATCGCGGATTACTTCGTTGTCATCGCCCCCTAATTTATAAAAAATCTGGGTATCAAAACCAATCCGGTGTCGATTGATAAAAGAATTCTCAGACTGAAAAAAATTAACAAAAGCTTCCGGACTTAAATACAAAATATCCCGGCGGGGTACAAAACCTACCCGAGCATCAAAACCTTCCGAAATAGCGTATTGATCGATTCCAACTCTAAAACGGGGTACCTCGTAAACCAGGTTAAAATACTGGGCATCACCGTCCGATTGGTCGGCAGGAGTAAAGGCATGTTGGTAGCTTAATTTTCCGGACCAGCGATTATCTGCCGTAGTCAGTCGGTACTCCAGTCCACCAATCCGATTATAGACGGGTAGTTCATCGCCAAAGTCTCCGGGATTAATAGATTGCTGATTGACAAAAATACCGACAATCTGAGAACGGGAAAAGACCGTTTTTTCTAATGCGGCAACGGTATAATTTATTCCCGGAAGGTCATTCTCCAGTTGTTTGGCGGTCTGCATATTAAGTAACCCAATACGTGCGCGGTCGTTTATCTTTCCACTGAGTCGGGATCCGAATAGAATGGTATTTTGAATGTTCTGTCCCGTTGCTGTATCCTGCGCCACACCAATGCGTCGCGAAAAAAAAGGGTTCACTCTGGGATGACCGAAACTTCCAAATAGATCTGCGTTTTCTAAAAAAAACTGTCTTCTCTCCGGAAAGAAAATCTCGAATCGATCCAGATTGGTCACCTGACGATCTACTTCTACTTGCGAAAAATCCGGATTGACGGTCAGGTCGAGATTTAAGCCAGCCGTGATCCCGATTTTAGCGTCTCCACCTACCGCAAAGTCCGAATTATATTTACCATTCTGATCTCCTTCAAAATCCCGTGCGGTCACCGTGGACAGATAGGGGATAGCAGCAAAATTGGTTCCCGGCTTTTTTAAGGGTTCGTCCCAAAGGATTTTGCCCATGTAAGTAAGATCCATTACAATTCGATTCCGGGGAATATTACTCCAGGTAGAATGTTCACTGAGCTGGGTATCGTTGCGATAAGCATTGAACCGCCACTCCAAAGCACCTTCCTTATAACGGATCGTTTTAAAAGGAATTGCAAACTCGGCCACCCAGTAATTTTCGTAAGATTTTGCTGTTCCACGCCATTTATTATCCCACGAACTGCTGAAATCACCGCCCCTTCTTCCACCATTTGAGATCAGTGCCTCCCTGCGCACTCCATAAGGATTTAATCCAAAAAGAAACGCGTTGGTTGCATCGTTATAGGTGTCAAATAAAATACTAATGTTATCACTTCCGCGAAAGCTATAATCTCTTCTCAAGCTTGGCGTAATAAAATCATTGTTATTACTATAGCATCTTACGGCGACGTAAATATTCTGGTCGTCGTAAGTCATGAATATTTCTGTCTGTCCGTTCGCCGAAATAGAATCTACCGGAAAATATTGCCAAAAAGGAGAATCAGTGTTGCCTTTAATCCAGGCGGATTCATTTAGCTCACCATCCAGTGTAATTTTTTGAGTAGTTTTTTTTATATGAATTTCTGAGCCGATATACTCCGTTGCGTTGTCTTGCCCGATGGTCGGAGCGCATACTACCAAAGATAGTAGTATAAAAAGGAAGGTTAGTACTTTCGGCAATGCTTAACTTTTAAAAAAAAATCTAGAATATGGTCAATTAAAAAAAACAATCTGTCAAAATCCACACATCCAACAATCAACCTCCATACAACACCACATCCACCCTCCGCATCTCGGCAGAAATGCCATCAGCAGTGGTCGAACCCTTGCCTTCTAATCTAACAATCTGATCCGCTGCTACACCCTGTGCCCGCAAGTAAGCCATGATCTTTTGTGCCCGTTGTTCAGAAATCCATTTATTATAATCTTTGCTTCCGCTACCGTCAGCGTATCCAATCACTTCCGCACTCCAGGAACGTTTTTTAGTCAGCGTTTTAGCCAACGCTTCCAATTCCAGCAAGTCATCATGCGTCAAAGAGTAAGAATCGGAGGCGAAAAAAAACTGTATCCGTTTTTCTTCTTTTTGAGCGACTGATTTTTTGGCTACGAGTTGGGAAGCCATCTGTTTGGGCTTGAGTTTTAAGATGGCCCTGGCTGGATCAAGATGCCCGGTTGCTGCGACAAAACGAGCGTCAATAAAATAGTCGTAATCCGGTTCGTTGATTTGAAAACTATATCCTTTATTACCCGGTAGGCAAAGAAAAAATCCACCTGTTTCATTGGTTTGAACATAACGGTGTTCTTCTTCACGGCTAATTTTTATGAAGGAAGGTACTGCTTCATTCGTCACTTGATCGACGACCTGTCCTTCCAGTAAAATAGTAGGATCGGGTCGATATTTTTCGGGCAGTTCTACTGTATAGATATCCAGCCCACCTGATCCACCCGTCCGTGCGGAGGAGAAGTAAGCAGTTTTTCCATCTGCGTGCAGAAAGAAACCTATTTCTTTTCCGGGAGAGTTAAAAGGATAGTCCAGATTTTCGGGTGTTGCCCAATTTTTATTGGTCTTTCGAGCGATAAATAAATCTCCTTTTCCCTGCCCGGGATGTCCCGTAGAAGTAAAGAAAAGTGTATTTCCATCGTTAGAAATATAAGGTGCCTCTTCATCTCCGGGCGTATTGATCGTGGGGCCGAGGTTGGACGCCTCACTCCACGAACCATCCGGATTCTTTACACTCATCCAAAGATCTGCTCCTCCCAGACCACCTTCTCGATTACTGGTAAAATAAAGGGTTTGTCCATCACAAGTGACCGATGGTTGAGAGTCCCACTCTTCACCATTGAGACTACCCGTTAGTTTTTGCGTCTCTTTAATTTCCTGATTTTCAAAGATGGCTCGATAAATATCACAACCTCCTTCACTATCTGGTCGAAAACATCCCGTGAAATAAAATCGTCGGCCGTGGGCTTCCAGCTTCGCCATTCCTTCGTTCTTATTGGTATTTATTTCTTTTCCATAAGGTCTGGCCTTGGCCCAGGTACTGTCGATCTGTGCACTACGAAAAATATTCTGATTTCCTTTTCGATCCGTACGGGTAAAAATCATTAATTCTCCGTTATTACTAACGGTTGGTAAATACTCATCTACCTCTGAATTAACGGTTACGGGCAAAGCTTGTGCTGCCAGCCCGGCAGGAACTGTGAAGCTAACCTTTTCGATATATTTACAATTATCAAGTCGCTCTCCCAGTAAGAGATCGTAATCAATTTCCAGCCCGGATTCCTTTTGTTTATTGGCGTAAGATTTATCTTTTAATTCGGTAAACTTGGTATAATAATACTTGGCCATGTCCGCCTGACCCAATTGGAAATAAGCTTCGCCACATTCAAAAAAGGCAGCCCGAGATAGCTTTTCGTCTAGATCAAAAGAGGTCTCAAAAGCATTAATTGCACCCTGATAATCTCCTAATTCCAGATTAACCATCCCAAGTTCCCGGTAGGCAACAGCGAAATTTTCTTTAATTTTGATCGTGTGCTCCAGCTGTTTACGGGCGATTTTTAATTTTCCCTGATTAATCAGGGTTTGTGCGTGCTGAAGCGATTTTTTGGCACTTTGGGTGGAAAAAAAATCATTTTCTCCTTCCGCAGCCATATCTTCTGACGATTCTACTGAAATAGCTTCTTCTTCCAAAGAAGAAGATTGGCCGTAGACCGTATAGCTAATTATCATCAGAATAATAAATAATAAATTCTTTTTCATAACGCTTACAAAATAACGAATAAATATAGCTTGTTGGATAACTTATTTTTTCTGTTTTGAATAAAATTCAATAATTGTAGGGTATTTTAAGGGATCTTCCCGATGGGATGCGTACAAAAATATAGCCGAATTTATAACTACGATCATACTACTGGACATTTTTTCCAATTTCTACCTCCCTGCCTCCTCTGTGGCTTACAGCCAAGACACGTAAAGGAGTAGCTTCAAACCCGCAAATGTCCAGTAGTATGACCTACGGTGCGAAAGCCCACATTAAATCGACCCCTAACATCTCTCAAATTTTATTCTCCAACAGCAATTGTTGCAGCGAAATGCGATCTAGCCTTTCGGCTTCGCTGGATTTTTTACCATCATCTTCTAACAAAATAAGAATCCGCTGAACTTTGGCAATCGTATCGTCAATCAAGTTTATCGTCATCTTTATCTCCTGGTGTAAAACCCAGTCAGTGATTAATCCATCATAAAACTCTTCCAGAAATTCAGAGATGCGCTCTACAAATTGATCGTAATTGAGTTGATAATGGGTGCTTACATCCGATAATTCCTGAATAAAGTCATCCAGGGTTCCATTGACCTTACCGATTTCGGCCAGCAGGTTATTGATATAAGATCGCTGCTTATAAGATAGAGTAGAAGCATTAGCAGGGCTAATCTGAGAACGCCAGGGACCCATTACTAGCAACGCCTTCTTTAATTTTTCCAGTTCTTTATTCGCAATCAATCCGGCATCTACCGCTTCTCTGATTTCCTTGCGCATACTTTGGTCGGCGCGGATATTGGTTTCGAAATGAATAATTTTTTTTGCCAAATCCTTATTTCTATGTTTTAATTGCTGCTTTTTGGTTTTTAATAATTTCTCAAAAGCTTCGTCTACATTGCGCAAGGTTTGTAGCTTTTTTTCTAACACCTTTAATTGATATTTATTGGCGGCAATTTTTTTCTTTTCTTCCTGATGACGTAGAATATAAAGGAGGTAATTTTGTCGTTCTCGTTCGACCTGTTGTTTTTTATCACCCAGTATTTTATTAAAAATTTTACGTAATGGTTGCTCCGCTAATTGTTCTAGTGTTTCGATGACCGTCTCACTTTTGTTTATTTCTATTTCTAATAAAGCAAGCGCTTTTGTTTGTCTTTGCAATCGATTTTTTAATCCCGCCACGTGAATGATGATCTTCTCCCGTATCATTTTCTGATCATACACTTCTTGCAGGTCCTGGTCGAGATTTTTCATGAGAAATGTTAAAGTTTAATGTAAAAGAACTTGAGATTTTCAAAAATACGAAAACCCGACAATATTACTTTGTTTGGAATAGTTTGTTAAGCACAAAACGCAACAACCAACCATTATCAAATTTTTAAAAAAGTCCAACGAATAGACTAAGCACCTACTTCACCAATTCACCGTGTTATGCGTTTTCTTGTTATGCTACTCTTCACCCAACTGGTTCTGCCCGTTGGGGCTTGGGCGCAGTCTGATTTTCAAAAAGAAATCGAAAAAGTTATTCTAACCGCTGGTTCCACTGAGGCAATATTACCCGCTACGGTTTCACTGGAAAATTACCTGTTGGAAAATGGATTCCTTACGTTACAACTAAGACTGTCGATTGATTATTTAGAAAATCATTTTGACGAAAATATTCACGAAGAATTCATTGAATATCTGTCTGGTGCCCTACACCGAAAAAACATTCGACAGATAAATGTCGAAGCGCGCGACCACCGTGACCAGTGGCAACCACTCAGTAGTTTCTTGGCAGTCATTCCCTTTCAGGTTAACCGTCCTGCCAAAAACGATGATCCAATCGTGGCTCGGATGGGCGATTTAACCCGACGCAACATTCTGCTGGAAGGCCAGGCACAACCCGTGGGTATCCTTTCGGGAAAAACCATCTGGCTAAGTGCCGGACACGGTTGGCAGTTTGATCCCCGTCGTAAAACTTTTAAAACCCAACGCCATAATTCCCACGGGCTGGTCGAAGATTTTGCGACCATCGAATCTGTCAATTATTATTTGCTACAATATCTCTACCGTTCGGGGGCCAACGTCTGGACGGTGCGCGAACGAGACATGAATACCGAAGAAATTATTCTCGATAATGACCATCCTAAAGTCTACCACGAAACCGGAAAATGGACCCGTAGTAAAACCAATGGTTACGAAGGACGAACCTACCGTTATACGACCACCAAACCGCAAGCTACCGCCACCGCTCATTTTAAAGGAGCGATCAAAAAACCGGGAAAGTACTGGGTGTCTGTTCACTACGTCAGTGGCACCAATCGTACCGTGGACGCCCGTTATCGCATCCGTCATGCGGGTGGAGAATCTGTGGTTTCGGTCAATCAGGAAGTGCACGGAGATACGTGGGTTTATTTAGGACAATTTTATTTTGCAGATATAGCAGAAATAATATTGAGCAATGAGTCGTCCGAATCGGGCCAGGCCATAATCGCCGATGCGGTGCGATTAGGAGGAGGGCGTGGCAATGTACCGGATTGCGTCTACGGAAAGTCCAGCGGGGAAGCTCGCTACGAGGAAGCCGCAAAATATTTTGCGGCCTATCAGGGCTTTCCGCATTGCTTTAACGACGTGGTAACTCGGCCACTCTATGCTGAATGGGAACTGTCAAAAGGAACTTCCACTGAAAAGCAAAATGCGATTTATCTCTCCTGGCACAGCAACGCCAACGGTTCTTCGGGGACGGAGACCTATGTACATTCTACCCGCACGAAAAGAGGGAGTCGAACTTTACAAAAATACATTCACGGTGAACTAATCAAGGATATTCGTTCGGGATGGGACAAAGACTGGGAAGACCGGGGTAAAAAATCTGCCGACTTTGGCGAGTTACGCGCCCTCAAAACCATGCCCGGTGTTTTACTGGAAATGGCTTTTCACGATCATGCTGAAGATGCCAAAGCACTATTGGATCCTCGGTTTCGAAATCTTTCGGCTCGGGCAGTTTATAAAGGTATCGTACGATACTACGCCAAAATTGATGGAGGAAAACCCCATTTTTTACCAGAGCCACCCCGTAGCATCAACGCGACAGGAGGGAAAGATCGAACGATCAAACTGTCATGGGCAGCACCTGACCACGGCGGTCATCTCGGTGATCGGGCGAAGGCTTACAAAGTATATATGAGTGAAAATGGTCACGCCTTTGCCAACGGAATTTATACCCGTCAGCGGGAATATCAATTTAAGGATATGGTGCCCGGACAGGTTTATTATTTCCAGGTAACAGCCATTAATGATGGGGGAGAGTCCTTTCCTGCTCCGGTGGTAGCGGTGCGATTAGCGCTAGATAGCAAAGACTTACAATATTTACTAGTGGATGGTTATGACCGAATGGATCGTTCGCTGGCGATTAATGAGTACGGGGCTAAACCCAGTTATGCACCGCTGGGAAATACCAAAAGATTGCCCCTGGAACGGATGAATGATCGCTCCTACGCGGTGGAACATGCAGAAGCGCTGGCCGCCAATGGAATTGCTTTTGACGGTGTGACCAACGAAGCGCTCGTTGACCGTCCCGTTAATTTAAAAAAATATGGTGGAATTGCCTGGTTTTTGGGACGAGAATCAACCGATAATCTGACGCTCAGTTTGGCGGAGCAAAGTCTTCTGGCGCGCTACCTTGGCCAGGGCGGAAACCTCCTCATCTCAGGATCAGAACTGGCTTATCACCTCGATTACCAAAACGGTGGTCGTGATTTTTTTAGAAAATATTTTCAAGCGGAGTATGCGGGGGACAACGCAAAAAGTGAACATTTTGTGGCCAGTTTTATTCCCGCAAATAAAATAAAGGGGGACTTTCTGCCACTAGGATGGAATGATTATCCAGTACATTCGCCTGACTACTTAACGCCTCGTGGTAGCCAAGTGGTATTAAAATATGATAATGGAAAAACAGGTGGCGTAGGGATTCGAAAAAAATATGGTCTGGTCTATCTTGCCATTCCCTTTGAGACCGTAAGTGGAACCAGAAAGCGGGAGGAGTTGATGAGATCCATAGTAGCATTTTTACATGGGGAAGGATATTTGGAGCGAGAGCAGTTGTTGATTTTGAAGGAGTAGATAACCGCTAATATTTGATATTTTCCTCTAGACGTCCGTTCTATGACATTTGCTACTGAACATATCTTTATATCTGCTCGTTTCCACACTATAGGTTGCTTCGAAGTTGTTTAAGAATAAAAACCAACCATTTTAAAACCTCGCCCTGGTTTTGGCATATTGCGGAAACCATTGGCAACAAAATTTTAAAAATGAAATTGACCATCTCTTTCATCAGTCTATTTGTTTTTGGCTTGGTCGCATGCAATAATCCGCAAGGATCTGCCATGTCTCAAGATAACAATCCGGAGAAGAATCCTAGTGCCATCACCGTGGTACAAAACGACCCTATTAAAAAAGTTAACAAAACCGCCGCAGAGTGGAAGGCCGAACTTACACCAGAAGAATACAATATTCTTCGCGAAGCAGGAACGGAACGGGCCTTTACTGGAGATCTTTTAAAAAATAAAAAGGAAGGAGTCTACACTTGTGCGGGGTGTCAATTACCATTATTTGATGCTGATACCAAATTTGATTCCGGTACGGGTTGGCCAAGTTATTTTCAACCGATCAACGATATAAACGTAGCCGAAAAAACGGATAATAAATACGGCTGGAATAGGGTAGAAGTACTCTGTGCTCGTTGTGATGGTCACTTGGGTCATGTTTTTAATGATGGACCGAAACCAACTGGATTACGTTATTGTATCAATTCCGCCTCACTGGATTTTATAGAAAAATAAAATCAAAGAAAGATTCCAAAAACTAAAAAGCCCGACTCCAACAAAATCATTTTGTTAGAATCGGGCTTTTCTACGGAGTGAATATTGAATACCCAATATTGAATATTGATTAAATGTCCATCCCATCGTCCGCCCACTGAAAGCCAAACACGATAGAGGGGAAAAAGCACATTGTTATTTCTCCACCTTCCGCTTCTTCCGCTTACTCTTAAACAACTCCACAATCTGCTTGTCCTTTAAAAATCCAAGATCTTTAAATGTTCTGGCCACAAATTTCTTAATATCCTGGTAATCTCTTCCTCGCTTATCCACGTATACTTTTAAGAGCTTTTTCACATAAGCCATCGACAAGTCCTTAATATCCTGATTGAATTGCTGATTACCAAAAATATCAATATAGGTCGGGAAAATTTTCGACAATTCCATCCATTCCGTATACTGGCTAGTGTCCAGATTGGACATCATTTTATCAATATAGACAAAAATTGTTTTTCGGGTTACGGTATTAAAAGTCGAGACCCCTTCGTGTTGCGCGTAAGAGACTTTTACCGCTTCAATGGCATCCGGATGTGTATATCCTTTGGTGTGAATAGTATTAGTCAACTTGTACAATTCCGTCAATTGGTCTTTGATATCCTTGTCCAGTGATTCGTAAATTCGAAGATCGGCTGCTGAGTTTAATGGCAGTCGACTTTCGTACAAGAAGAGTAGATGCTTCATCCATTTTTCGTCAAATCCCGTAATATTTTTTCGGGCACTGTTCAGGGCGTTGGCAAAATGTTTTTGGTTGCTTTCTTCAATATTCATAAAAGAACCATAAATAGCCAACATTTCGATGTACTCATCGGTATCTTTAAAATCAGGATTATTTAAAAATTTCACAATTTCGGGTGCCACCGAAGTATTGGTTACTCCACTCATAATTCGATGAATCAAAAATAATTTTAGGCTGGAAAACTCCACCTTTAATTCAGAAAGATTGGTTGGAAACTTAGCCGAATGATAGTTTTCATTCTTAAATTGCTTAAAATAACGATGGTAAAGAATCTTACGTTCCTTCTCTGTCTGAAATCGAGGATCTTTTAATCCCTGGAGGAAATAACGGATTCTTTTATTTTCAATTTCGTTGATCAAACTCGTAATCCAGATATCACTACTCAATGCAAATCCCGTTTGAATCGTTTGTCCCATTCTTTTTTTGATGGTATCAAAATTAGAAGACCGACAAACACTTAATAGTATTTCTTTAAAGTGGGGTTGTGGCCGCACGTAGCGGAAATTATGGTCAACTTCTCCTCTTAATACGGAATATCCCAAAATTCTGGGTAAAAATAAACCTTCGAATTTTTCATCCAGCAATTCCTTCTCAAAAGAAACCAACTGCAAGGGATGATGTTCCGCTACAACCTGATGTAATGCCCCAATGGCTGGTTCAAAATCGGTTCGTAATTTTTGATAATCTTCTTCCTCCTCTTCTTCGAGGTAGTTTTTTAGGTGTTCAGAAGCCTGAATTTGGGTAGCTACTTCGTCTAGTTGTTTTTTGTAATGCGGATCTAACGGTGACATATTTTATTTTTTTATTTTGAAAGTTGACCTCTTCATAAAGAACTTTAAATTTAAACCTGATAGAACAGTTAAGTTCTATCAGGTTTAAACGTTGAAGTTGGACTAACTTCGGGTAAATCTGATATGTTTCTTGGCGACGAAGATAACGATAATCAAGAGAATAAAAAAGCTGATTTCCAAAAAATATGGAAATCAGCTCATTATATTATTAAGTCAGTAAGAAACTGGTATGATTAAGCTTTCACTTCTTTACCACCATCCAGTTCATCCTGCCATTTTTTTAGTTCGTCCCAGTTACCATCCGCAGCCATTTGACCTTGCTTTGGCCAGGTACCTGGATCGTGTGCGGCGAAGTTTCCTTCGGCAGTGTCCAGTACTTCACGAATTTTTTCTGGAGTTGCACCTCCAAGATCAGCGTAAGTTGCAATCCCGCCAGCGGTTAGTACTTCGGCGATTTTAGGACCGATTCCTTCGATCTTTTTTAGATCGTCTGGCTTTGCAGGAGTTGCTTCTGCCGTCGCAGCGGCTTCTACTGCTACTTCTTCTACTGCTACTTCTTCGGTAACTTCTTCCACTGCTACTGGTTCAGGAGCTGGAGTTTCTACAACTGGCTCAGGAGCTTGAGTTTCTACAACTGGCTCGGGAGTTGGAGTTTCTGTAGTAGCGGGAGCTTCAGGAGCTTCTATTTTAACTGTTTCAGTCGCTTTTACTTCCTTGGGAGCATCTTCTTTAGCTTCTTCTGTCGGAGCATCTTCACCGGAGACAGATTCTACCGTTGTTTGTTCTACCGAGTCCGCAAAAGACTTGGGACCTTCGTCCTTTCCACCACCACCTGAAGTGGCTGCGGCTGCTGCGGCAGGATCCACTGCTGGTTTCTGAGCGGGCTTGATTTTTCCGAAGATCGCTTTATCCTGTGCTTCAATTTCTAATTTAGTCTCTTCAAAACGCTTGGCAATCGCAGATTCCTTGGCTTCGATCCACTGCTGGTACATCGTGTTGGCTTTTTCTTCGGTCAGTGCGCCTTTCGCTACTCCTCGCATGAGGTGTTTGCGGTAAAGCACACCTTTGAAGCGTAAAATAGCACGAGCAGTGTCGGTGGGTTGAGCACCTTTCATAAGCCATTCGTAAGCCAGATCCCGGTCGAGATCAATGGTTGCTGGTTTAGTCATTGGATTATACGATCCAATTTTTTCGATGAAGCGACCATCTCTGGGTGCGCGAGCATCTGCTACCACAATATGGTAGAAAGGTTTTTTACGACGACCACGTCTTTGTAATCTAATCTTAACAGACATAAAGTCAAAATTTACTTGGTTTAACCATTCCGGACGACCTTGCAGAGCAAGCACCGGATTTTAACGCGACAAAGATATACTTTTTTTAGGTAAGAGGGGTGGGAAATTCAGTGGCAAACCTTTTCAACTTAATTAACAACGTTAATTTCTTCTTTCTAATAGAAGAGATCCATATTTTAAATTAAAAATGAATAATTAATAATGCACTTCTATCGCGCGAAATACGCGTTAAAGCGCATTATTCATTATTCATACCACATTAGAATAAAGTCGAGCTAAGCATTCACAAATTTATACCCAACTCCCCGGATAGAAAGAAAAAACTGAGGGTTCTTTGGATCTTTTTCAAAATATTTCCTAAAGGACAAAATAAAATTATCAATCGTTCGGGTAGAAGGGTAAACATCATACCCCCAGACGGATTGTAAAATTTGCTGGCGACTGACCACCTCATTTTCCCGGTCGGTGAGTAATTTGAGGAGCATGGCCTCTTTTTTGGTCAGCACAAACTCTTCTCCTTGACGGCTGGCGTCGAAGGTTCGAAAATTGACTTTATTATTTCCAAATTCAAATTCTTCTCTGGACTCTTCCGGTTCTTTCTCCGTTCGCTGAATCAGTTTTTTTACGCGGAGCAACAACTCTTCGAGGTTGAAGGGCTTGGTCAGGTAATCATCTGCGCCTTTTTTTAGTCCTGCGATGCGATCCGCCGCCGTATCCTTGGCAGTAAGGAAGATGATCGGAACTTCCATATTGGTCAATCTGACCTGTTCGCAAATCTGGAAACCACTCACTTCTGGTAACATAACATCAAGTACCAGCAGGTCAAAATGCTGACCGTGGAAAAATTTGATGGCTTGTTTTCCTTCTCCGGTTGCGACTACTTCGTATCCTTCCAGTTCAAGATTCATCTTTACCAGATTTCGGATGTTGGTTTCGTCTTCTACTAATAAAATACGTTTACTCATTTTTGTGTGTTTTGAGTGTTTTGAGTGTTGTTTACGGTGTGCTAGATTGCTAGCTCGGTTTTAACTCCTGATTCGTTTTGGTTTTCATTGGTAATGTTATTTTAAAAATGCTACCCTGAGGTTGATTATCCGCAATGGTAATCGTCCCTTGGTGTGCCTGGACAATCTCTTTCACAATATATAAACCAAGACCGGTGCCTTTTGTTGACCGTGTATCTTCGCTTCCGGTTCGGTAGAATTTTCTGAAAATCTTTTTTTTCTCTTTTCCGGCTATTCCAAAACCCTGATCGGCAAATTCCATTTCCAACTTTGAGTCATTTCGGCTGGCCCGTACTTCAATGACTGCCGGGGTGGGGGAGTACTTAACCGCGTTTTCTAACAAATTGATGGTGATGGAGGTTAACCCGGTTTTGTCTGCCATAATATTGGGAATCATCTCATCGTAAGAAAAAGAAAAACTGGCTGCTGGAAATTTAGTGCGCAGTTTTTCCACTATATGATCTATCAGGAATACCACATCCACTGACTCTAATACAGGTTGGTAATGATTTTCCATTTTGGCAGCTAGTAACAAATCTTCTACCAGCGTGGTCAAACGCTCGGTTTCTTCCAGTGCCGTTCGACTTAATTGATTGATCTGACTTTTTTCTAAATCTCTTTTTAAAAAGGTTTCTAGCACCAATCGGATAGAAGAGATTGGAGACTTGAGTTCGTGGGTGATGGAGAGTAAAAAATTTCTACGTTCCTGGGCCGCAATCATTTCGCGGTTATATCCCCGGTTAATGATGTAAATCCCGATGACAAGACTAATAATAAAAAATAAAGCTTCGCCTAGAATCATCCACTCCTGCCGCTTATATTTTGATTCTAGTTCCTGAAATTTGACCGTTTCTTCAAACTCGGCCCGGTTGGCTATTTCTCCCTTGGCGGCCAGTACAATCTGGAGATAATTACTTTTGGCAACAAAGGCGTCCTTATTTTTGGTATATAACAGAATGGACCACCAGCCAAAGGCCAATAGCAAAAAAACGATGACAAAATTAGAAAGTAAACGGAGCTTTAAATTTTCCATACTATGATTAAAACAAGGAAGGGATTCATTTAGTTGAAAATTAAGGAGCAGATAACGAACTTCGTTAGGTAACAACTTGTATCCGAGATATGCTCTATTTGCCCTCTTTGCCTACGATCGAACGAAGCCAATAGCTAACAGCAAAAAGCCCAATTGCCTTTGAAATCCAACGACAAAAGGCACACCATAGAAAAACTACGATATGCCTTGTATATTTTGAAACGAGCAGCAGAAACTATTCTCCTACGCGGTACTTTTGGTTGATATACTCTGCTTTGAGTACTTCTTTACGACGGATAACCGATGGCTTTACGAATTCCTTTCTTCTTCTCAGTTCCTGAATTAAGCCAACTTTACGGTGTTTATTCTTGTAACGCTTTAATGCGCGATCAATAGATTCTCCGTCTTTTACTTCAATAATTAGCATCTAAAAATTTTTAGTTTTTTTATAAAATGTGTTTTTAGCGGTGCAAAGTTAAGCCTTTTTGACCATTATTACAAAAATTTTGAGTTTAAAAATAGCTATAAATCCATCTTTTTAAAGCGTTTTTAGACCTCAGCCGGTTTTACAACGTGTCTGCCCCGTTCATTGATCATAATTTCCGTCCTTTCGAGGATTGGATCATGTTCAAAAAACAGAACCAGATTTTCGTTAACCGCCCGGTCGAGCAGCCACTTTTTCTCCTCAATTGTCACCAGTGGACGAATGTCGTAGCTCATTACGTAAGGTTGGCCGAGATGAAAATGACTGGCTAGTAAATCCGCACAATAAAAAACAGCATGATCTCCCTGATCAATTTCGGGCAACATCATCGCCTCCGTATGGCCGTAGGCAAAATGTACTTTGATACCGGGCATCCAGTCTACGCCGTCTTCTTCAACTGGGATAAATTTCAAAACACCCTGCTCGTGGAGTGGAACAAAATTTTCTTTTAAAAAAGAAGCGGCCTCCCGAGGATTGGGGTTTAACGCCCATTCGTACTGCTTTTTATTGGTCCAGTAGGTGGCGTTTGGAAAGGTAGGAACCAACGCTCCTTTGGCATTTCGACTGACCGCACCTCCGACGTGGTCAAAATGCAGATGCGTCAGAAAAACGTCGGTAATATCCGCCGGAGAAAGTCCATTTTTTTGGAGCGAACCTAACAAAGAATCGGTGCCGTGTGGTTCAAAGTGAGAACGAAATTTCTCATCTTGCTTATCTCCCAATCCAGTATCTACTAAAATTTTTCGGTCAGCTGTTTCAATAAGCAGACACCGCATCGCCCAGGTACACATATTATTTTCGTCCGGTGGATGCGTTCGTTGCCAAAGTCTGCGGGGGACTACGCCGAACATAGCGCCACCGTCTAGTTTGAAGTATCCGGTTGGGATGGAGGTAATTCTCATAGGTTTTGTTTAATTGTTTAATTGTTGGGTTGAATCTGCTTTTTTGTGATGTAAGGATAAATAATTCGTTTTTACGCTTTTTCTAGACAGATTTTTTTCTATAATCATTTATTTTACTTTCAATATTTTTCTCTGGATGCCTTTTCTTTATCAAACTGAAGTCTACTAAAACCAACAACTCCATATTTTATCGTTTTTTTCAATTGTTATTTTTTATAGAAAAGAAAGGAGATATGTACGCTAAAAGTGACATTATTAATTCTTCATTAAAAAGAAACACGGTAGAAAAAATTATTCATTATCACTTCTTCTCCTTCACCTTTACCACCACATCATGTTGTATTTTTAGAAATTCTGCCATTTCAACCAGTTTTTCCCGTTGGATTGGGGTGTTTAAATCAAGCTCGACGACAAAGGTGCCTTTTTTGGTGGGAATGCGCATATAATTGCCGCCAAATAGTTGGTCTTTCTTTTTTTTGTCTCCGCTGGGCAGGGCTTTTAGTTCAAAACTAACTTCTTGGAGATCTGCTTCGGGAATGATAAATTCCTCTTTTCCCCGTTTGATCTTGAGCGTTTCTTCGTCAAAATTTATCTCCCCACCAATTTTCACCTTTTTGCCGGAAAACATTTTTAGAGTAGATAAAATTGGAACCAATAGTCCAAAGAACAAACCGAGATAAATCCAGTTCATATAACCATATAAGCCTAATTGATTAACCAGACGCTCGATGACGGGGACCATTCCAAGGTCGAGATACGTCAGCAAGAAATAGCCAAGTAGGCCGGCGGCAGCCATCCCGGTGAGAAGATTTAATTTCTTAATTTTCCGGCGTTTTATGATAGGGGCATTAAAATGGAACATCAGATAATATTTTAGCTTTAAAATTATGAGTAAAAATACGACATCCAGAACAATTATCGGTATTGATTACGGTAGTAAACTTGCAGGTACTACCGTGATTGCACGGGCGGAGAATTCTACGGTTCAGTTTGCGCAAAGCCAGAAAAAAAAGGATGCGGATCAATTTATCCTGGATCAGCTCGAATCCGAAGCACCAACCCTTATTTTTCTCGATGCGCCGCTTAGTTTACCTGGTGCTTATTTCGGACGGGGGACCGATTATTTTTACCGCTCCGCCGATCGTGCGTTAAAGGCCATGTCGCCCATGTTTTTAGGAGGACTCACCGCCCGGGCTATGCGCTTAAAGCAAGTGCTAATAGATCGTGGGCATCAGGTAATCGAAGCATATCCTGGTGGACTAGCCCGTCAAATCGGTCTGCCACAAGATCAGTATAAAAAACAAAAGGTTCATTTACCAGCGATACTTGAATTAATAACGACCCAGATTCCAATAAAGTTTGTGAAAACAGAATTGATTACCTGGCATCACCTAGATGCACTGTTGGCTTGTTGGACCGGATGGAGGTATCATGAAGGAACGGCCCAGCGTTTTGGCGAGCAGGAAGAGGGGGAAATCTGGGTTTAGATCTAGAATAGGAATGGGAATTAGAATTAGAATGATCTATCTAGACATCTGGAATATTGCTAATCACAAATAAATATGAGTCTTGTTCGGTAAAAGAGCAAATTCCTATTCCTATTCTAATTCTAATTCCTATTCCTATTCTAACTCCTATTCTAATTCCTATTCTAATTCCTATTCTAATTCCTATTCTAATTCTAATATCTTTGTTTATGCCTACTATTATAACACAACCAACCGTAGATATCGATCCGGATATTCTCCGTAAATTTCGGGAACAAATCCAGGAAGCTGGACAGGTCGTGGTACATTGTGTGAGTAGTGATACCTTCGGCTGGGGAATGCATATTCGAATCTGGCCTACCACCTATCTTTTGGATCATGGATCTGATCACCGTAGTGAAATGGTTCACGTTGAAAATATTGTCCTGGCTCCTAACTGGCAATATTTAGGACCCACCGAGAAGCTTCACTATTCTTTGATTTTCAGTGGATTGCCAAAAAGTTGTACGACCTTTGATCTGATCGAATTTGGCGAAGGCCAACACTGTTTTAATGCTCTGAATATTGCCCGCAATGAATCAGATATCTATTACGTAAAACTAAATTGAACGTACTAATGAGAAATGGCTATGATAATTTTAATGGAAAAAAATCAGAAGGGAGAATGATAACTTGTTTTTCCAAAAAATAAAGTTACTACGACCTTAAGGAGCGGTAGTGACTTCAATTACACCAGACAGAACTTTATTCCAAAAAGCGGAACTAAGTATATTTTTTTACTTACAAAAAAAGGTTGTTTTCTAGTGAAACTAGTGTGTCGGGATCAAAGTAGGCCGTATAAGGTGTTAGGTATTTAGTTCCCGACGCACTAGACTAAGGAATAGCAAAAATTAATTTTCTGATTTGAACCTCCCTAAAATTCATTCTTTTCCTTTTTATTTTGATGCTGTCACAAAATTTATACTTTTGCACCTAGATAAATGTCCCGTAGTCCTGAATTCGGGAACAATCCTGTTGGTATTGAGTTAATATATCAGTTGATCTTCTTAAAATATTAGATATTCCTTTAACATGGCTAAAAATTTATTGATTGTAGAGTCCCCGGCTAAAGCCAAAACCATCGAGAAAATACTCGGAACTGATTTTACCGTAAAATCAAGTTTCGGACACGTTCGCGATCTTGAAAAAGGAACAAAAGGCGTTGATATTGAAAATGATTTTAAACCTAATTATATAGTTACCCCCGATAAAGTCAAAGTAGTAAAAGGGCTTAAGGATGCCGTCAAAAAAGTAGATGAGGTTTGGTTGGCAACGGATGAGGACCGCGAAGGGGAAGCTATTAGCTGGCATCTTTGCGAGGTATTAGGACTAGATCCCAAAACCACTAAAAGAATTGTTTTCCGGGAAATTACCAAGCCTGCCATTCAAAACGCGATCCAGCAACCTCGAACGGTAGATTTGGACCTGGTCGATGCCCAGCAGGCGCGCCGAATTCTGGATCGTCTGGTAGGATTTGAACTCTCTGGTTTATTGTGGCGAAAAGTAAAAAGTAAATTGTCCGCCGGTCGTGTACAGTCTGTTACCATGAAAATTGTGGTGGAACGGGAACGGGAAATTATGGAATTTACTTCCAAGGTTTTTTTCCGCGTTAATGCTTTATTTACCGTCAAGGACGAACAGGGAAAGCCCGTAGAAATGAAGGCGGAACTTGGATCTCGCTTTGATTCCTATAAAGAGGCCAATGATTTTCTAAATAAATGTGTAGGTGCCAATTATGAGATTGGAAAAATAGATTTAAAGCCACTAAAACGTAAACCAACGGCCCCTTTTACGACTTCTACTTTACAGCAGGAGGCCAGTAGAAAACTGGGTTTTTCGGTCAAACGGACCATGTCCAATGCCCAGCGTTTATACGAGCAGGGTTTTATTACGTACATGCGTACCGACTCGGTTAATCTTAGTGAAACTGCCCTAACCGCCATTGGGGAGGAGATTGAAAAAAGCTACGGGAAACAATATTTGCACACTCGGCGCTATAAAAATAAAAAAGCTAATGCACAGGAGGCACACGAAGCCATCCGACCAACCTATATTGATCGAAAAGTCGTAACCAATGATTATGATCAGCAGAGACTGTACGAATTAATTTGGAAACGTACCATCGCTTCACAAATGGCCGAGGCAGAACTGGAAAAGACCATCGTTCAGATTAATATTTCTACCATTCCCGGAACTACCTTGAAGGCGACAGGGGAGATTTTGAAATTTGATGGTTTCCTGAAAGTTTATCTGGAATCTTCAGATGATGATGAAGACGAAGATAACAAAGACACGGATGGCATTTTGCCACCGCTAAAAGTTGGACAGCCGCTGGACTTGCAATTAATGACGGCTACTGAGCGATTTACCCGCCCACCCGCCCGATTTACGGAGGCTGCTTTAGTAAAGAAAATGGAAGAATTAGGGATTGGTCGTCCTTCTACTTACGCTCCCACGATTAGTAAAATCATGGATCCCAGCAGGGGATACGTAAACAAAGAACCACGAGATGGAGTAGAGCGGGAATACCGAATTATTTCTTTGGCAAATAATAATGTGGCTACCCGTACGGAAACTGAAACCACCGGAGCGATTAAAAACCGTTTGATTGCTACGGACCTGGGAATGTTAGTCAGTGATTTTCTCTCTGAGCATTTTAATGAAATCATGACGTATGGCTTTACCGCCGATATTGAGAAAGACTTTGATGTAATTGCAGGGGGTGGAAAAGAATGGGAAAAGATGCTGGGTGAATTTTATCGTCCTTTTCATGCAACGGTTACGGATGCCATGGAAAATGCGAAACGGGCCACGGGAGAACGAATTTTGGGAACTGATCCGGCATCGGGTAGAACACTTTTAGTACGGATGACCAAGTTCGGAACACCCGTAGCGCAAATTGGGGCACAGAACGAGTTGAACGAAGACGAAAAACCACGGTATGCTAATTTACGTCCTGGCCAATCCATGTCTACCATTACCATGGAGGAAAGTTTAGAATTGTTTAAGCTTCCTAAAAAACTTGGAACCTATTTAGATCAGGAAGTGATCGTGGCCGTAGGCCGTTTTGGACCCTATGTGAAATTTGGCGAAAGCTTTATTTCTATTCCAAAAGGAAACGATCCATTAGAAGTGAAAATGGATTTTGCGCAAGAGTTGATCGACGCTAAACTGGAGGCGGATAAGCCCATTGCCCACTACAAGGAAAAGCCGATTACCAAAGGTTCTGGACGCTTTGGTCCTTTCGTAAAATGGGATGAATTTTTTGTAAATATTCCCAAAAGATTTGATCCGGCCATTCTAACTGCTGAAGAAGCTATCGAACTGGTAAAAATTAAGGAAGAAAAAGAAGCGAATCGCTACATTCACCGATGGGAAGATTTGAAGCTATCGGTTGAAAATGGTCGTTGGGGACCACTCATCAGATTTGGTAAAAAGAAATTTAATCTTCCCAAAAAAGAAGATGGTTCACGGGTAACTCCAGAAGAAGCAGCCAAATTTACGCTAGAACAAGTAAAGGAAATGGTGGAAGAGACCATCCCAGGGGCCTTCGCAGAAAAACCAAAGAAGAAGCGAGCTACAAAGAAGAAAGCTGCGCCTAAAAAGAAAAAATAACCAATTCTAATTAGGAATGAGTTAATAATAAATTTACGTTTTTGGCTTGATCTTTTTGCCGCTAGTCTCGTTAAAAAGCCTCGTGATAGCGCGGCTATGGCAGCCCGACCGTTCCGGTTCCTTCACAGGGTTCAGTCATGTTTTTTGCCTTACTAGCAACAAAAATCGCTAACCCAAAATTCTTAATTTATTAATACCTCATTCCTTAGGGATTCAAAAAAGTAATAAATGCTGCTCATTTTCTGAAATGAGTGGCTTTTATATTTAATAATTCTATTTATTTAACAGTTTTTTCCGGTTTTATTAGACAATATAGGTTTTCTACCTACTATATACAATCTGAATTACCTACTATTCAGACTTAAATATTACATTTGATTTAGGTGGATTACACAAAGCTTGTGTCAGTCTTCTGGGACACCGGTTTATCCCCTCTGAGAGCTATTTTTCTAAAATACAAAAAATCGATATGCGGTTAATATTTACAATTTTTTTAACGCATTTAGGACTGCTACTTTTCGCTCAGCCAGCAAATGATGAATGTGCTGATCGAATTCAACTGGGCGTAGTACCACTTTGTCCGGTGATGGGGACTTTCACGAATGTGGACGCTACCGCCAGTATAATTTCGGATGATCCTATCCTTAATAAGCCGGACTGTTTTAGTGGTTCCCAACCGGATAACGATGTTTGGTTTTCTTTTATCGTACCCAATGATGGGAGTGCTCCCAATCTGAGTATTGAAGTGACGCCAACTACTGGTGCAAACGACCCTATTTTACAACCTCAAATTGCTGCCTACCGGGGGGAATGTGGAGAAGATGAACTAGCAGAAGTAGGATGTGCTTCGGCCGCTTTAGGCGAAGACATGGTCACCCTGGAACTCTTTGAACTTAATCCAGGAAATGAGATTTTTTTAAGAATAGAAGACTGGACTGCTTCTGGCACCGCCAATGCAGGTGATTTTAATCTATGTATTAAAATACCAGATCCAATTTTTAACATTGGAGAGGTAGAAGGATCCATGTTGTGTAGTGGTCAGCTTTTTGACTCGGGTGGTCCCGATGGTGATTATAGTAATAACGAAGATAACCTGTTTGTTATCTGTCCTACTGATAATATTTCTTGTATTGAAATAGATATTACTACTTACGATATTGAGACTAATTTTGATGTATTAAATATTTTTGGTGGAGATTCCACCAGTGATTCTTTATACCTTTCCTTTGATGGTACGGGAGGTCCTACTTCTTTTAACGTCTCTTCTACCTGTGTTACAGTACAATTTACCTCGGATGGATCCTTTACTCAAGGTGGATTTGACCTCAGCTGGAGCTGTACTACCGGAGATTGTATAAATCGTTTTAGCACTTGTGACGATCCCACTAATATCAATGGTTTGCCTTACACGGAGTCTGGTCTCAGTACTTGTAGATCCTTAAATTCCGTCGCAAACGGACCTTGTGATAGGCCAGATTTACTAGCCGGAGACGATCACGTATTTGCCTATACTTCTGTTGGTGATGAATGTATTATGGTGGAAGTCAGCAATGCAAATCCTCTGACAGCCCTGTCTATTTATAACGATTGTCCAGAACAGGCTACTGACTGTCTGGGGTCGGATATCACTGCGGTGGGAAGTAATGCGGTGGTGATGATGACCTATCTTGATGAACCTGGTACTTATTATATTATTGTAGATAATTCCGATGCTTGTACCGATTTTGAGATTGCAGTCAATTCAGTTACTTGTGCCAATGACGCTCCTGTAACTTGTGATGCGCCAGTCATGGTGGGAGCTATTCCTTACACTAATAGTGCTTCCACTTGTGGTGCGACCAATTCCGAAGGGAACAATGACTGTTCTCTTGGTTCTGGTCCAGGTGAAGATTATATTTATGCGTACGAATCTTCAGGTGATGAATGTCTCACCATCAGCTTGAAGAACGCTAGTTTTGGAACCACGATTTCTGCTTTGGATGCTTGCAGTATGGACGATCCGGAATGTTTTGGATTTGCGGAGGTGACCACTGGAGATACGGCCGTGATACAGGTCATGCGAATTACCAATTCGGGTACTTATTATTTTGTGGTGGAAGCACCTCAGGGATGTGGTAATTTTGATTTGGAGATTGCTCCCGTAAATTGTCCAATTTTTTTGCCTGCTACCCCAGAATGTGAAGACGCACTTAATATTAATGGTTGTGGAAATCAACCAAGGATTATCACCGTAAGTCAGATAGTATCAGAAGATTCAACTGTTTTTCAAGTTGACGTCAATGATGGTTGTTGGTTAGGAGTGGGAACCGCACGATTTACCTGGTTTACTTTTCAAGCGCAAACAGATGGCAATTTTGGGTTTTTGACGAACAACGCCTTAAATCCTAGTGAATCTGATATTGATATACAAGTTTGGGGACCCTACCCGACGGATGAAATACGATGTGACTTTATGCGAACGATGCAGCCGATTAGAAGTACCTGGGATACTCCTAATGACCCAAATATAACAGGATTGACAGATGTACATCCAGTTACTGGAGAACTAATTACGGATGTTTGTGAAGACTTTGGTGAAGAGGCAGACGGGTATGTTTCTACTATTCCAGTGTTACAGGGTGAATGGTACCTTGTACTGATTAATGACTGGTCTGGAACCATTGAAATGGGTGGTATTGATATGGATTTTAGTGAAACGACGCCCGGTGTGCTTGGCCCAATTGGGCAAATGTCGACCATTAGTCCAGATACGGTAACTTGCCCGAATAACCCGGTAAATATTGAGGCCGGAGGTAGACTCGTTTATACTTGGTTGAATAGTGAGGATGGATTGAGTTGTAATTCTTGTCCGAATCCAACAGCTACGGTTACCGAAACGACCGAATTTAGTGTAGTGGTCAGTGATGCTTGTATGATGGATACTCTGACGGTAACTGTGGAAATATTAGAAGCAATGGCGGGAGCCGATCGAGTTGTTTGTAATGGGGAATTGATCGAGTTATCAGGTAGTCCCTCGGGGGGAGGGACGGAAGGATTCTGGAAAGAAAATACCAATGCACTTAGTTGTATTAATTGTCCAAATCCAGTGGTCAATACCGAATTTTTAGGGCCCGGAGAATTTTTCTTTGTCTATCAGGTCGGGGGGGTGGTTTGTACCACTCTGGATACAGTAGTTATTACCGTATTGGACAATGCTGCGCCGGATTATTCTATTCTGGCGGATACCAGCGCCTGTGAAGAATTGATGCTTTTTTTAGGTGGCCCAACGGATCCGAATGCCAGTTATTTCTGGACTTCTAATCCTCCTGGATTTACTTCTACTGATGCTAATCCATCCGTGACGGTCTCTGAACCGATTACTTATTATCTGGAAATAACTAATCAAAATTGTCCAAATGTTTTACAGGATAGTGTTGTGGTTCTAACAGGAAGTGAAGTTGATCTTCCAATCCTTGAAGATCAAAAGCTTTGTTTGGGAGAAAATTATTTTTTAAATAGCGATCCTCAACCGGGTTTTAATTATTTGTGGTCCCCCGCAACCGGAGTTAGTAACCCTCAAAGCACCAACACCAGATTTGATCCAGATGAAACGACACTTTATACTTTAAGTGGGTCGCAGGATGGTTGTGTGGTAGAAACAAGCTTTACAATTACCGTTGGCGGTATGGTAGTTCCTATTCTTACCGTGACGGATGATTTATCTGCTTGTGTAGGTACACGGGTAGTACTTGATGCGGTGAGTAATCTTCCTGGAACTTACGAATGGTCGGATGGTTCTACCGGAGGATCCATTACATCTATTACTATTATTCAAAATACAACTTATACGGTTACTTTCACACCCCTCGATGAATGCATTCCAGCGATTTCGGAAACAATCAATATCATGGCGTTGGGATCTCCTGAAATTGCCGAAATTGCAGACCAGGACATTTGTTCTGCGGACGGATATCAACTGAGTGGTTTGACCGTACAGGCGGGAGTAATGTACAATTGGACGCCTTCTAACGGAGTGGTCAATCCCAGCGAATTAAATGCTGGTTTTAATCCAGCGGATACCACCACTTTTCAGGTGATTGGAAACGTTGGAGCCTGTGCGGATACCGCTATTTTTACACTCAATGTAGAAGAATCTCCCGTGATTACCGTGGATCCAATGGTGGCAGTTTGTGTCGGTTCGAATGTAGTACTTTCTGCTAGTGCTAGTCTCTCCGGAGAATTTACCTGGAGTCCGGGTGGACAAACCGGTTCTGAAATTACTGTTAATGACGTCAACGCAACACAGATTTTTACCGTAGACTTTATGGCGAATAATGGTTGTACTGTTAATGGTTCAATGGTGACCGTGGAAGTCATTGATCCTCCAGTGATTGGTACGATTGCTAATCAAATGATTTGTACCGACGAAACGTACCAGCTAAGTGGTTTAAACGAACAAGCAGGTGTTAATTATAGTTGGATTCCGACCACCGGAGTAGCAAATCCAAATACGCTTAATACTATTTTTAGTCCTGCGGTGACGACTACCTACCAGATTACTGCGACGGCGGGAGATTGTAGCGATACCCAAAGTTTTACCATCAATGTAGCCGAAACACCCGTTTTGACGGTTCCCGAGATGGCGACCGTTTGTACCGGAATGGGAATAACATTAAATGCTTCCTCTACGGTTCCTGGAGAATTTACCTGGAATCCAGAGAACTTGACGGGGTCGGAAGTGACGATCAATGACCTCGCAGAATCAACTACCTTTACGATCTCTTTTGCTGCGGATAATGGTTGTGTGGTTGCCGACGAGCAGTTGTTGGTAGAAGTAATTCCCGGAGTAGAGATTACCGAAATCATCGTAACTCCAGAAATGAATATTGTAGAAGGAGATATGGTTGAACTAGCGGTAACTACCGAAGCTGATAATGCAGTTACCTATCAATGGAGCAGTGGTGGCGTAGGAATAATGGAAACGGTAACGCCGCTGGAAATCCCCGTAAGTTCTTATTCGGTAACGGTTACAGGATCTAACGGTTGTACGGACGAAGGAACGATTAGCTTCGCAGTGGAGCCGGCCCGTTATGGAATTCCCAATGCGTTCCGTCCGAATGGTCGTTTGGATATAAACAATGTTTTCCAGATAGAAATTACAGGAGGAAATATCGAGGTATTGAGTATGAAAATCTGGAATCGATTTGGTGATCTGGTGCACGAAGGATTGGGGTCGAGTCACGGATGGGATGGGTTGATTGACGGAAAGTTGGCTCCCTCGGATGTCTATATGTACGCCACTGAAATTCAGTTGCCAGATGGATCCCTGGTGAAAGAGCAGGGAGATTTGACTTTGATTAGGTAAAATTTAGAACTTTTTTTTAAAAAAAACTTATATAAAAAATCAGCTACTTCGTTTTGTAATGAGTTAAGGAACAACGATCTAATAGATTCAG
>Ga0209187_1001063_pt1 | contig 36012 bp, 26 predicted proteins | sample BantaG_FD_187430 | JGI IMG/M metagenome (GOLD analysis project Ga0209187, IMG submission 187430) | Marine algal microbial communities from Bantry Bay, Ireland - BantryBay_4 metaG (SPAdes) (version 2) | ecosystem: Host-associated > Algae > Red algae > Unclassified | place: Bantry Bay, Ireland...
GTTTATTTTTCAAAATTTTCAATTGTTACCTACCCTAACGGCACTCGAGAATGTGATGATTCCACTCGAACTACAAGAGCGCGCAAAGGGGGCGGAAGCGCGAGCCGCAGAATTGCTAGAAAGAGTAGGACTCGGTGGACGGCACGACCACTACCCTAGTCAGCTGTCTGGTGGAGAGCAACAAAGGGTATCTCTGGCACGTGCCTTCAGCAATGATCCAGAAATATTGTTTGCCGATGAGCCGACCGGAAATTTGGACGAAGAGACCGGACTGATCGTAGAAAAATTGCTCTTCGATCTCAACAAAGAAATGCAAACCACTTTGGTGATCGTGACCCACGATTTGGAATTGGCGAATAAGACTGATCGGATCATCAAACTCAAAGGCGGTAAAATCATCAGTGATCAAACCATCAAAAATATGGTACAATAAATGAACTGGTCTCTGATCACAAAAACCGCCATTCGCGATAGTAGAAAAGATAGATCCAAGCTGCTGTTGTTCATGTCCTCGATCATCTTGGGCGTGGCGGCACTAGTCGCGATCAATTCCTTCAACGATAATCTGCTGCGCGATATAGACAATCAATCGAAGACCCTCTTGGGCGCGGACATGACGGTTGGTGGTAACAAGCCCATCCCATCGGCTGTGCTCGCAGCGTTAGATTCTATTCCCTCAGAAAAAACTACAGAAGTAGAATTATTTTCGATGTCCTACCTTCCTTCTGTAGACCAAAGCCAATTTGTACGACTTAAAGGTTTGACGGGAGATTTTCCTTACTATGGAAAACTCATCACCGAGCCAGCCTCCGCAGCGAGCACTTACAAGTCGGGTTCATACGCGCTGGTAGACGACGGGATGATGTTGCAGCAGGGATTGGAAGTGGGTGACTCGATCAAACTTGGTGATATCACCTTGGCCATACAAGGACGTCTGATGAATGCGTTTGGTAGTATCGAAGTAGGTACCTCCTTTGCGCCGTCGGTATATATCTCTGGCGAACAAATCGCAGCGACTAATCTCATCCAACCTGGTAGTCTGGTCAATTATAAAAACTATTATAAAGTAAATGAGGGCATCGATCTGGATGCTTGGAAAGAAGATAGACGGCAGCTCCTCCGAGAGGATGGGATGCGTGTCACCACCATCGAAGATCAAAAAGAAAACTTGCAACAAGCTTTTTCCAACCTCAATAATTTTCTAAATATTGTCGCCTTGATCTCCTTGTTGCTGGCCAGTATCGGCGTGGCCAGTAGCGTACTGATCTACGTCAAAACTAAGGTACAGAGCATCGCCATCTTGCGTTGCCTGGGAATGAAAGGAGAAGAAGCATTTATGGTGTACTTCCTCCAAATATTTGTTCTAGGCATCATTAGCGTACTCTTTGGCGTTACCATCGGCAGCGTAATTCAAATCCTCTTACCGATCGTGCTCCAAGGATTGCTACCCTACGAGGTGGTCATGACCGTATCGATAAGCGCCGCGATCAAAGGCTTCCTAATGGGGATCGTGATCACTACCCTATTCGCATTGGGCCCCTTGTTAAGCGTCCGCAATATCAGTCCGCTCAAGACCCTCCGCGTCAGTGATGAGCCCGTGCAGGCAGACCCACTACGCTGGCTGATCTATGCCTTAATCGTATTGACGATAGGTGGATTCATGTATACTTTGACCGACTCGGTGAGGGATGCTGCCATCTTCACCCTTGGTATTTTGGTGGCCTTCTTTATTCTGTTTGGCGTAGCACAATTGGTTACTTGGTCGGTCAAAAGATTTTTTCCAAAGCGCGCTATTTTCGTTCTAAGACAAGGCTTGGCTAATCTCTATCGCCCCAATAATCAAACGCGAACCTTGATCGTTTCCATAGGATTGGGTACGGGTATTTTGACCTTGCTTTTCATCCTCCAAGGATTGATCCTCAGCAATGTCGAAGGTATGGGTGCTGGCAATCAACCCAACACCATCGTCTTCGGCATCGAGGCGGAACAGAAGCAAGAGATGGAGGATATCACCAAATTACACGACATGCCCGTTATCCAGCACGTACCCGTGGTCACCATGGATCTCGTGGGTTGGAAGGGCAAGAGCAAAAAAGAATGGTTACAAGATACGACCCAACGAGTGTCTCGCCGTGCTACTGGTCGAGAGGCCCGTGTGAGTTATCGTGCAGAGATGTCCCCTGACGACGAGCTCATCGAGGGTACCTATACTGGCGTTTATGAAGGAGGTGACTCCATCTTTATTTCGCTGGATCAGAACTACATAGAGGGTTTAGATCTTGCGATCGGCGATGACCTGACTTGGAATGTGCAAGGTGCCCTCATCAAGACTTATGTAGGCAGTATCCGGAAGATCAATTTCAGAAAAATGGAGTCTCGATTTTTCATCCTCTTCCCGACTGGGGTACTAGAACAGGCTCCCCAATTCATGATCCTAGTCACCAAGTCACCCAGCAAACAAGTCACCGCCGACTTCCGCAACGATGTTGTCAAAGCGATGCCCAGTGCATCCGTCATCGACCTCGGCAATATACTAGTGACCCTCAACGAGATCATCACCAAAGTCAGCTACGTCATCAAATTTATGGCGGGCTTTAGCATTTTGATCGGATTGATTGTACTCATCAGTTCGCTCTTTTTATCCAAGTTTCAACGCATCCGCGAGAGCGTCCTCCTTCGCACCCTCGGTGCCGTCGAAAAGAAAATTTACGCTATCAATGCCGTGGAGTATACCGCTCTCGGCGCGCTCTCCGCATTGACAGGTATCCTCCTCGCCGTGGCTGGCAGTTTCCTATTGGCAAAGTTCGTTTTCGAGTTGGACTTTGCCATCAGTTGGTGGCCCATCATTGGGATCTTTTTCTTCATTGTTTTTCTAACTGTGATTATCGGATTGTGGAATAGCCGGGATGTGGTGAAGCGGAGTCCGTTGGAGGTTTTGAGAAGTGTGTAGATAAGGAGGTTTTAGGAGTTAGGTATTAGGTATTAGGTATTAGGTTTTAGGTTTTAGGTTTTAGGTTTTAAGCCCCCTCATGATATAGGTTGACAACCCTCTGTCTAAAGTCTAAAGATTGTGAATAACTTTATTATTAATAACAATATTCAATTTCTACCTTTCATAGGCTAAGATCAAGCGGAGATAGGCTCTGTTGGGGAGCAACCTATCAAGGAATATTCTTAGCCGGCTGAAAAGTCTGGAGGGTCTAAACTTTTTCATCCTTACTTTACCGATATCTAAATAACGATTGCTATATTTTTCATCGATCATTTGCTGTTCCACTTCTTCAGGTGTACGCAAAGGGCGTAAAGGCTAAGCTGTCTTGTTCGACCTGCATGCGTGCCTTTAGCAGGCTGGCGCAAAGAGCGCAGAGAGATTTTACTAGAAAGTTATGTTTGAAATCTTATTGCAAAATTCTTTATTAGCGAGATTTAATCCTGAACATCTTTTTATCCTGTAATCATGATCTTTATTTGGGCGATACCTTTCAGGCCCGGGCTACTCCAGGCTCCCTATTCGGTCGGCCTCTTCGCTTACCCTCCTGAAAATAGTCGGGCAAGACTACGAGTCTATCCGCTATCGCGTCTACCTTACATATCCCTATCGCAAAGGAGAACATACAAACTACAATTATTGGCAAATTTAATCAATGGAATTAGTGCTTCAATGATTCTAGCAAACAATTTGTCTTCCGATAGCAGTAGGGAAAAATTAGATTGCGTTAAATCATGAGGGCACCTCTATTAACCTCTGAAAGAATGTAAATTTCATTTAGCGCTTGAAGTACAAGGCGTGATGAGGGAGTTTAGCATTGGCTAAGCGACTGAGGAACAACGAAGTATTTCAAGATGATAAATGAAATAAAAATGCTTTTAATTTTGATTACATCTTGAACGAGGTTGATAGAGGTGCCCATTAGCTATATTAAAACTTTATCTAGCTTATTTGATTCCATTAGACTCAAATTGCTTCGCATCAGTCGGTCACCACCAAACAATATAAAACTCCAAATAAGCATCTCCAAATTTCTGCCAACACAATAGAGCTTGTTTCTCCTCAATGTCGCTCCTAATAATAAGCTCCACATCACTAAATTTCAACCAACCTTCATTCTTAGAAGGATCCATCCCCCACTCTAATTTCTTAGGTAGATAATAACTTCTTTCCGTATGATCAAAACTCATGAATTGCTCCATGTTTACATAATAGCCTTTGATAGCTTTCTCATAACTTGAACTAAAACTCGCTTCGTATTCATAAGGAATATACAGTGAAGCTATTAGACATAACACTTGAGAAACTTCTTCTAAGTTTATATCAGCAAACTGAGATCTTGCACTGTCGTGATATAATAAAGGAAATTGCTTCTCTTTTACTTTAGCCAACTTTTCTATTAAAGAATCATTTCTATTCGGACCTATCCAATTGTGTATGGGGTCTGAAGAGATGGTGGGATCGTATAGATAAAACTTATAGGCCAGTTCCATATGAAGCAATTGCTTTGTATCGACCTCTTCAATGATGAAATCTATTTCACCTATGGTATTTTTATCTTCATGTAACTGAATATTTTCATATAGTATCTCATAGTTGGTAGATGATTTGAGTAATCCAGAGACAACTACTTCGGCCAAATGCCCTAATCTCAAATTATTAGGGAGTGGAAAGTCTACTTCAGACACTAGGTCTAGTTTAGATAACCTAAAAATTTGTAGCCCAGTAATTGCAGAGTCCAGACAAGTTGCTTTCAAAATTGAAGTTATTCTACCCTTAGTTATCATTTATATTATTTGACCTTCTGATCTTCAAAAATAAATATCTACTTTTCGCCTTCATAAAAAATACTCTTTTTAGGATTTTCTTTATACAAATTTTTTAGAAGGATCTCACTGTTCACAGCTGAAGGATGTTTATCGCTATTTGATTTTTGAAAATGATCGATTTGATACGCTATCATTTTTTCAAAAGGAATAAGAAACTCCTCCGTATCGCATTGTTCTAAGTCAACGTCTTTCAATAGATTCAAGACCGTAAAGACAGACTCAATAGTACTCAAACATAGAGATTCTGGCTGCTGTTTGATAATAAATTTTGACTTTATTTTATTATCAAAACTTACTCTTTTTAGTTTTTGCAAGTTCTTACTTAGTTTAAGCATTTTACGGGCACAGGACCAGGTACCATCGAGAAGGAAGATGTGCGGGTTAACGCCCATAAATGAATCAATTTCACTACTGTTCTTTATCGACAAGTTGAAATTTTTATTCCCCGGATAAAGTAAAAAAGAAGAATTGTTTTTATTGGTCAGTATTTCATTAACACGCTTGCTATTGGTAAAATCAACACCGACTATAATTTCAGAATTTTCAAGTTGAAGTTTAGTCATACGTCCGGTTCCAACTCTTTCTTTTCTGTACTCTCTCGGATGCATAAGAATAACAAAACGAGTCTTAGTATAGAATGGCCTAATGTGTCTACAAATACATGTGCTCGTAGGCCTCATACATGTGTAACATTTAATTCTTGTATTTTTTATTTCTACTTGCAAGTTGAAATCTCTTTATGTAACTAATGTAAATCCGTCTTATCCACCAGCAATTTTAAGATAAGATATAATCCTCAGCGAACGACTATTATTTATTTATCTGTGAAAACAAACCTGTCCCAACAAAGGAAGAATAATTTTCCAAATTTGTGATTTGAAGTTAAGTTAAATAGTTGTTTATAAATGGATTACAACAACATATGAAAATATAATTTGTCGCGAATATACCAGATTATTGTGACATATCGAGAAGATTAGTACAGTACAATCTTATACCCTTTTATTCCCAGGCTCCGTGTTCACTTCGGTGCCCGCCTAACTGCTGGCTAGGCTACGCACTAGCCGCTATCGCGTCTACCTTGCATATCCATATCACAAGAAAAGTAACTGAACTTATTTCTTTTTTACTGCCAATATTTGTCTATGACTTCATCTCTGCATGAGAAAGCAAAATTGCAAATATTTACTTATGGTATTTGAAATTATAAAAAAGAAGCGTTCGTCGAGCGGCTGTGCTCCGCCTCTACGAGTCGGACAAGCCCGCCTGAAGAAAGTCGGGCAAGCCTCGACGGGTTACTCGTGTCTCAATTAGGTTTTAACTTATGAATATGTCCTATCTAATAAAGCTAAGCTGGACACGAGTATGGCATTAAATCCTCAACGAACCTCTACTTTTTATATTTATCTTTAAAAACCAAACCTCGACCAACGGGGAAACAAATCGAAACTTGTTTCTCTATATTTTAGAATATTAGGACTTAATATTTTTTAATTCCCTGTCTTAAGCTTACCCTTAGATTTAGACTTATTCAATACTTTGCCTTTGGATACTTTTTCATCAGGTAAATTGTATTCCGAACGCTTATCCTTGATCACTTCCTCTGCTTTTTCCATCTTTCTTTCATATTCCTTATCTCTTTGTCTCTCCTCTCTTTCAACCTCATCGTTGTATTTCTGCTTCTCTCTGATCAGTTCCTCTTCATACTTATCTAACTCTCTTTCCATAGCCATGCGTTCACGCTCATACTCTTCTTGAGACTTACTTTCTTCACGAATGTATTCTTCATCTGCCTTTCTTGTTTCTCTATCATATTCCTCATCCGCTTTACGCTGCTCGCGATCATATTCAGCATCCGCTTTCGCTTGCTCACGGAGATACTCATCATCTGCATTTCTCATTTCTCGTTCGATCTCCTCCTGTGCTTTTCTAGCCTCTCTATCATACTCCGCATCTGCCTTAGCTTGCTCACGGTCATATTCCTCATCCGCCTTTCGCGTCTCGCGATCATATTCTTCGTCCGCTTTTCGCTATTCCCGTTCCAATTCCGAATCTGCTTTCCTTGCCTCTCTTTCGTATTCAGCCTCCCTTTTTGCTTCCTCTTTATAGTATTCCTTATCAGCCTTTAGTCTTTCGCGTTCCATATCACGTTCCTTCTTGAGTGCTTCTTTTTTTGCCTTAGCTTCTTTGACATGAGCAGGCTGAGCCAATAAGCTAGTCGTAAATAAGCAAGCAAAAAGAAGTGGGAATAAATAAGTAAAACTTTTCATAATGCATTTTTTTTAGTTTGAATATGTACCCTTAAGACGGTGCCAGTACACAAAGTCATCTTTATATCAAGTTAATTAATAGGTCAAGTTGATCATTTATATTGACATAATTAACTAATTATTAAGGTTTTATGCACTTTTGGACATATTAAGAGGTAAAGGATGGATACGATCCAAGGATTTGGGGCCTACCCTGATACTCCGTTACCCTACGATCAGGGTCGCTACGATACGTGGCTCGCTATTCACTCGGCCCTGCGTCCAATGGCTCATCCACCAGCTATCCTATTGGACTTGGTCTGCTTTCCCGATGGTCAGCACCACTTCTCATCGCTAGTCCATTTTCACAAAAGAAAATGTATTGATAAAAATTTAGGAGGTTTGATTAAAATTAGAGTTCAAAAACATGTTTACATGTAGACTAACCGTAACCATTGGTTTAATAAGGCTCCAATTCAAATGATAGATTCATTCTTTCGTGTAGGACTCTAACAATTACACAATCGCTTTGCACAATTTTGTAGAATAGTAAATGTCTGTTTATAGAAAATTTTCTATAATCTAAATTAGCATGAACGTATCGAATGCCAATCTCTCCATTACATTGTATTTTACTTTAGCTTTCTTTTCATTCTCGCTTTGAAATTCTCATTATCAAACTTCTTTGGTGTACCACTGGCTTCTCCTACTGCTAATGCTTCATTTATGGCTTCTATTTTCGCTTTTTCAATTTCTCGCAACCTTACATCAGCTCGTATGATTTCACTTTTATTTTTCATATTTACCATCTTTGATTTCTTTCTGAATGAATTTATAAAAATGCTCTCCCACTATTGTGGATTTATATTGGATATTACCTTTTATTGCAATATACCATTATCTGATACTTTGTGCAGTTTTAGAATATTGTTTGTTTGGAACTATAAAGCGATAAAAAGTTAAAATGAAATATGATCTATTAGCTAATTAAAGTAGAAATGCACGTAGGGTCTTCTCCATTTTAAATTTTTATATTGCTTTTCTTACTCTTTTCTTTTTCCCAAGACTGAATGATGCGTAGCAATTTTGATTCCGTGGTACCACGGAATCAAAATAATGAAGCCTGTCCGGCTAGCCTTGGCAAGACGGGGAACCGATCCCGAGTACTCGGGAGAGGCAAAAATAATCTTGAATAGAATTTATCCAAATAATAAAGAACCATTCTTGCTGCCACAAGTTAGTGGCAGTTTCCTCATTATTTTAGTCCACTGGACTAAAATTACTACGTATCATTCGGTCACCTACATCCGTAAAACTCGCTTTAATGATTTGTGTTTCAATTTGCGTTATCCCCTAGCTCGGCATTCACATTTATGCCTCATCATTTTGTAGCTCGAACAGTTACGGCTGCTCACGGACTTTCTTAACGCTGGCCCTCCTCGACAGGCTTGTCTCGGTTCATTCCTTATTTTGGTCTACCAGACCAAAATTGCTTCGCAACAGTCAATCACACATAAATGCTCAAAGGTCGAATTTTGTTCTCCTTTTGAAATTATTGCGCTTACTATAGACCTACAATTCTTCATTTTGAAAATTCACAAATCTTTAGAGATCCTTATTTATTTTTGGATTTTTTTACCCGGCAGGGAGCACAGTGAATGAATGTTGCGTTAGCAATTTTGATTCCGTGGTACCACGGAATCAAAATAATGAAGCCTGTCCGGCTAGCCTTGGCAAGACGGGGAACCGAAGCCCCTGCTGAGGCAAGAACAATTTTGAATGGAATTTACCAAACAAAAAGAACCATCCTAGCTGCCACAGGCTTGTGGCAGTTTCCTCATTATTTAAGTCCACTGGACTAAAATTACTACGTATCATTCGGTCACATCAGCGGTTTTAATCGACTGGCGAATGAATGCAAAGACTAAACTCAACACTGCAATCAAACACTTGCAGCAGCATCATATACGACCACTACACAAAGGAGATTAGGAAAGCAGCCGATATCCAACTTGAGAAGCTAGGCGTAAAAGAAATTGCTAAGAGGCCACAAATGACAAGCATAAAAAACGTGACCTTGCGACCAGCCTAGACCCAGCCCAGCTATGGTCTGGCAGGCTTTGTTTCTTTGCGGCGATGGCAAAGAAAGAGAGAGAAAAGGAACACACGAAAATAGCACCTTAAAAAAAAATACAGCCCCTTCTTCGTTCGTCAAGGGCTGTGCCCTTGATGCTATACGCTCGTCACGCATAGCTTTATAACAATCAACAATTAAATGCAGATCAAATCAATGAAATAGCACAGCAATTCAAATTCCATACTAGATGAGCGTATTGAATCGATGATACAATCATCGACTAACGATTCATTTATTATTTTTGTGCTTCTTAGACAGACATCAACCAACAAGAGAAAAGGAACACAAATAAATAGCCCTTAAGAATATTTCAACCCCCCTTCTAAATCTCTCCCCCCCTACCCCACCAATTCCCTAAACCGACAAAAAGCATTCGCCAACCTGATCTGATGCGGACTCTTACACTCCGCTTCAAAAATAGCAGGATTGGCGACCATGATGAAACGAGTACGAGCTCTCGAGACCGCCACATTAAGACGGTTCGGACTAAAAAGAAAATCCATACCACGAGGCGCCTCCTCCAGACTAGAAGTCGCGACCGAATAGATCACGACAGGCGCCTCCTGCCCTTGGAACTTGTCCACCGTACCCACCTCCAAATCTGGTAAGCGAAGCTTGATCGCTTGCACCTGCGCATTATAAGGCGTAATGATTTTGATATCGCTAGTGGCGAATTTTATCTTCTTCCCATCTTCATTGATGTACTTCACTTTTCCAGAAGTCAGGTGCTCCACGATCTCTACCACTTTATCTACCTCTTCCGAGGAGGAACTGGTATTGCCGATGTGTTCCACTTCTTCTAGATATAATCCAGCGCCAGCATACTTGGAACCCAATATCTCTTGTTGCTTGAGTTTATCTTTGGAGCGCAATCTGTCCTCATAAAATAACTCCGAGACAAATTTATTTATAGACGGATGCATGCGCCAAGTCTCTGGGAGAAATACCCCTAATGCAGAAGGTATTGTTTTCTTGCCTTGGAGTACATGCTCCAGTGCAGACACTTCCGTGCCGTCGGGATGAACGCCCTGCTGCGGCTGTTTCAATTGCTGAGGATCTCCCAACAAAATCAGATTAGCACAACAGTGCGAAACGGACAAAGTATCAATCAAAGAAAGCTGACCCGCCTCATCCACAAAAAGATAATCCACTTTAGGGCATCTCTATTAACTACATTCTTGGCCGATCAGAAAATTAAAAATTTTCTTAAGCGAATTGAAGCAAATCATACTTCGTTGTTCGTCAGTCGCATAGCTAAGGCTATTCTCCCTCCTCTCGCCTTGTCTGATTTACTTCAATTCTACTTTCGATCCAAGAGGCAGTTAATAGAGGTGCCCTTGATTATACAATTGCACTGCATCCTCGATATCGGGCGTGACCAGATCGATATGTCCAGTTTGCATCAGCAGCTCCAGTTGCGCTTTTGGTTCACTTACTTCCCGCAAATCCATTAAGCGTTCATAGCCATAAAATTTCTCTAGGTCTTTGATCGAATAGCGCTCCACGCTAGCCCGCACAGATTGTCGCACCACACTGTACAGATCCACAAAAGTATGCGACCTCAAAAATATGTCAATTTCATTTTCGCGGGAGGCATATTTACCCATAGCCTTTTCAGCGCCGTCACCTCATAAGGGGCGTAATGGTAAATGTGTAGCGTAGGATCTTTTTGCTTCAGCGCAAAAGCAAAATCGACGAATTGCTCAAAGATGTCTTTCTCCTCCACTTCATCCTTAGCCCATAGCGCCGTATAGGTACCCTGGTGGACATACCCGATCATATATTCCAGACCATCGGGCTCCACCATCCGATCCCCTTCAAAATCAAGATAGATATCATTCTTCGATGGCTTGGTTAGTTTGTTCAATCCCTTTTCGGCTACGATATCCAAGGTCTCATAGATGGGCTTCCCTCCGTCTTCCCTACTTTCATATTGGACACGCGCCTGTTCCCGCAGTTTGTGGTACGTCTCCCGCACCCCTCTAGACGGTTTCCACGAATCAGGAAAATCCAGCGTCGCCAACTTTTCCAAAGTGTCCACCTCATTCCCTTTCCATTCCTTGGTCTGAGCGGCACCCATTCCAGCCACGAAAGTCAGATGGTCATCTTTTCTTCTCACCGCATTACAGGTCGACCACCACCGACAGATATCACAATGACCCACTGGCTCAGGATAGGTGTCACCATCCTTGGCGATGGCATCCTCCAGCTTACGCTTGACCAATCGGATATACGCCGCATGTTCATCATAGCGATAGCATTCCTCCCCTTCAGGTTTTTGTACCCCCATGATCTCAGGAGGTTTTCCTTGCAGTTGCCCTACCCGTTCCGAATACAGCCCAATCTGCAATATCGTCCCCGCCTTAGTTTCATTAGCCAGCTTGGTATCATATACGACCAATCTCCCAGCGCACTAGGCTTTGGCACCTTCTTCAGGAAGTCTGCCCATCCACTCCATTTACCCTCCTCCTTCAATCTCGCCTGATAGATGATATCCACCCCTGCTTTCATGGCGTCTATGGTATGCTTCTCCGCATCCCGATCCTTCATGTCAATTTCTACCACCGTCTTCCCTTCCTCCTTCGTCTCCTCTAGATGCTGCTCTTCCCATTCGATCCCTTTATCCTTGAGCAATTGCAGCGTCCGATTTGGAAACGGTCGAGGAGCTGCAATGTCCCCCTTAGCCAATTGCTTATTGAGTTCTGTAAGATGTTTACAACTGCTATGTAATGCTAGGTCAGACGGAGAATAGATGAGCTTTTTGTTTTCTAGTTTCATGTGGATAGGAAGTTAGGCTGTTTTTCAGTTTTTAGTTTAATACTATTCTTGTAAGACTTTAAGATAATATTTATTTGGGCGATCCCCTATACCAATTACGTTTGAAGATGTCGCAAGATATATTGAAAAGAATTTTTTAAGCTCAAGGCAAAAAACGCAATGATAGCCTTAGCTATCGTGAGTATTTTTAACGCCGAGATTGATAAATTCTATCAATATAGACGCGACATTCTCAAAGGTTATTGGTATCAGGGTCGGGCTCCTCCAGGCTCCGTATTCACTTCGGACTCTCCGTTTCACTGCGAGTCTAGCCGCTATCGCGTCTACCTTACATATCCCTATTGCAAAAAGAAAACCCTGATGCTAGACATCATGGCTATTCTTAAATCTCTTTTACTACTATTGTTTGTCTTGGTTTATCAACAGTAATTTAGAACGCAAATTTTCCTAAAAGCGCAACCAAAACCGAAGTAATAAAATTTATAAGCGTTCGTCGAATGGCTGTGCCCCACCTGAAGAAAGTCGGGCAAGCCTCGACGGGTTTTTAGTGTCTAAATTGCATATTCCGGCAGGTTTGACCCCCTCATTCCGATTTCAATTGACCCCCTTATTCCGGAGGTTTGACCCCCTAAATTTAGGGTAAAATGTTAATAACATTCCGGAGGTTTGACCCCCTTAAAAAATGGATACATACAATTATTTATTAGCCGAAAGGCTAAAAATTCCCAAGTTAGCAGAAATTAAATGCTGTGATAATGGGAAAAATAAAACGTATGGATCAAGTAAAAACAATCATTACAGTCTATTTGGAGACTGGATCAATCAAAGGAACAGCACGTCGATTAAGTGTGTCAAAGAATACTATAAAGACTTACATAAGAAAAGCTAGTGCTTATTGCGATGACCTTTCAAAGGTGCTATTATTAGATGATACTGACTTTTTAAAATTATTTTATACTTCTGAAAACAAGGTTGTAAATAAGCGAGAAACTGTCTTCCAAGATAAAGTATCTGATTGGATAAAGCAGCTCAGTAATGTTGGGGTAACTCGATATTTATTGTGGGAAGAATACCGTGAGCAGCACCCTAACGGTTATGGATACAGCCAGTTTTGCGAACAGCTTCGAAAGGTTGTTCAACGTAGAGATTTAACACTAAGTTTAGATCATAAACCAGGCGAGAAAATACAAGTAGATTTTGCTGGTAAAAAGATGCAGTGGGTTGACCCACTATGTGGTGAGGTTCACGATTGTGAGATTCTAGTTGCGGTTCTACCTTACAGTCAGTATAGTTTTGCAGTAGCAGTTCCAAGTCAAAAGACGGCTGATTTCATTGAAGCGATTAATCAAACTTTTATATACTTTGGAAGACTTCCCAAAGTCTTATTATCCGACAATCTTAAAGCATTTGTAATAAGATCAAATCGCTACCAACCTAAGTTTAATGAATTATGTGTTCAGCTAGCTGCGCATTATCAAATCGATTTAGAAGCAGCTCGTGCGCGCAAGCCAAAAGACAAAGCTAGTGTAGAGAATATGGTACGTACTATCTATAGTCGTGTTTATGCTCCTTTAAGGGACAGGGTTTTTCATAGTTTATCTGAATTAAATGATGGGATAAGAACTCAGCTAGCAATACATAACAATAAGCCTTATCAGAAAAAAGAAGGTTCGAGAATGAGTGTTTTTAAGCAATATGAATTGCCAGTCATGAAGGATCTGCCACCTGATTTATTTGAAGTTAAGAAAACCACAAAAGCAAAAGTTCAACGTAATTATCATGTATTTCTTGGTGAGGAAAAAAACTACTATTCAGTTCCTTTTAGATACGTAGGAAAACAGACATCCGTGGTGTACAACTCCAAAATAGTTGAAGTATACCTTGATAATCAACGTATAGCAATCCATGAACGAATGTTAGGGCGAGACACCTATATGCACAAAACAGATGTAGCACACATGCCTAAAAATCATTTCGAATGGAAAATATCACAAGGTTACGATGCCGCTTATTTTTTAAAGCAAGCTCAAAAAATAGGCGACGCAACTTGTTGGGCTGTAGGTTATATACTTAGTGCAAGAATACATCAATCTCAGGGCTACAACAGTTGCCGAGGAATACTTCAACTAGCTAAAAAGTACCCTAACCAACGAATAGAAAACGCAGCCCTGCGTTGTCAGGCAATTGGTAAAGCCTCATACTCTTTATTAAACAATATTCTGAGTAAAAATCTGGATCAAGAAACAGAGCAGACGGTCTTATTCAAAACACCTGAGCATGATAATATTAGAGGATCAGAAGAATATCAATAAATCTATTTTACAAACTAAATTTTATACACATGAAAAATGCATCACTACAATCAATGAAGCAAATGAAAATGGAAGGAATGGCATCTGCCTATGAAGCTGTCTTGTCTTTACCAATCACCAAGCAACCTGAACCGCACCAAATGCTGGCACAGTTGGTAGATGCCGAACAACAGCACCGAGCTCACAAAAGAATGAACATGTTTTTGAGACTTAGTAAATTACGTTATTCGGTTAGCATACAAGATATTGATTGTTCAGCAAAGCGAAATTTATCAAAAGAAAAATTAGCTCTACTTGCTGATTGTTCGTATCTCGATAGAGGTGAAAATATACTTATTACTGGAGCTACAGGATGTGGTAAATCTTACCTCGCTTGCGCCCTAGGCAATAACGCTTGTGTCAACTCTTATCGCACATTATACTTCAACATGAATCGGTTTACTGAACAGATCGCATTAGCAAAAACAGAAGGTACACTTATCAAATGGATGGACAGAATTAAAAAGGCAAAATTAATCATCATGGATGATTTTGGACTTCAGCCAATTACTCATACTGTTAAACTTATTTTACTTCAAATATTGGAAGACAGATATGAAAATGCTTCAACCTTGATATGCTCTCAATTACCTGTTGGCAAGTGGCATGAATATTTTGATGAGCCTACTATTGCTGATGCCATTCTTGATCGGATTATTCCAAAAGCACATCGTATTGAATTGAAAGGAAAAAGCTTGAGAATTAAATCTAATCATGTATCTTAACATTTGAAAACGTATGTTATCCACATAGGGGGTCAAACATCCGGAACAGGGGGGTCAAAGCGATCGGTATACGCACTAAATTAGGTTTTATCTTATATACTTCCTTTCTACTAAGGCTAAGCAAGACACGAGTATGACATGGAGTATTGTCCAGAAATTTCCAGATGCGATACAATCCTCAACAAACGACTTATTTTTGTTTTTTGCTTAAAATACGATCCTCGACCAGCTCGATACATTCTCTTCCACTAAAAACTAATCTTTAAATAATCGTTATCTATCCAACCCATTTACCCTATAATAGAGTCACTGATCTACTCTTAGAACGTACGAGTCAGAGTAAATTTTTCCACTATATATTAGTGAATTTTTAACTTCCTCGGCATTTTGATTATTAAAGCCCCCAATTACTACGCAGTAATTTTGTGAGCGTGTTAGTATAACTTTTAAGTTATATTTTCCCGATAATTTGTTTTTTAAAGTTGCAGAATATTTATCTGCATTTAATCTAGATTTTGAAGAGAAAGTAAATATATAAAAGTCCCTTTTTAATATTTCGTTTGTATCAAAAACAACATCATTGAATCCTTCTGAAGCAAGATAACTATCAGCTCGAAAAAGACCATTTGCGATATTTAATCTTAAGAGTTCATTTGCAGTATTAAACTTTATTAACTCCGTAGTGACAGCGTATTTACCATTATCACATTTTTGGACTAAATAAGTAGAATTAGCACTATGATATTTTCGAGCTTTTCTTATCGCTTCATTCCTGTTTGATGTCGAGTAAATAATAATGTAAACTAGCTTTTCAGCACTTGTTAACGAATTAATTGAGAAAAACTGAGAGTTTTCATATTCAGGATATTCTTTTGAAATGAATCCTTTATCTAGCAAGAAAGCATCATTTCGAATTTCTCCTTTTTTAATAGCTTTACTTCTAATAGCTTCTGCTTTATCTATATCAAATTTACCTAGAGTAACAGCGTAATTACCATTAGAAGAAAGATATACTTCAGAATAAATATATCCCATTCTCCAGTTTTTCAAGCAAAGTTTCTTTGCCTCTTCAATACTACTTGTTGAGTTAGAAATAATATAGTAATCGGTGTTGGTATTAGTTGAGTTACTTGTATTAGACAGTAAATGATGACAGATTGGACTTGCGAGTGCAGCTAAAAAAGTAGAAATACTTACAATAATAGCTACTATAATTTCAGTCCTTTTAGACGGTGATTGCGTAAGAGTAGTTTCCATATTTTGTCATTTTGCTTTAATAAACATATTATGATTATATTAACATAAAAAACATTATAAATGGTTTCAATATGAAAGGCTAAATCAGCTACCTTTAACGTCCAAAATTATCATATATACATATGGAATTTATCTTTAAATTATACTACACTATCTAACAAATATTTAGATTAAATAATCTTATTATATGGTGAAATTTTAAATGTGTAATTTTTAAATAAAATTCTATAATATCTTTGTAAACTCTTTCTTTAATATATTTCTAATAGCTATATCCCACACAATTCTTGTGTTGTTTAATAACATATCATATTATCTAGGTATAATTCATTTTAGTTTGCACGGTAAAAAAGTAACAAAACATCTCGAAAGTGGAAAATTCTGCACCTGAAGGTAGTCTGGCTAGCTTCGATTGGTTGCTCGTGTCTCAATTAAGTTTTATCTTATGAATATATCCTAACTAATAAAGCTAAGCTGGACACGAGTATGGCATTAAATCTTCAACGAACGACTATTTTTTATATTTTTTCTAAGAAAACAAACCTCGACAAACTGAGGAATTGTACAACCAGTGGCAACTCAAATGTATGGTATTGAATAAGATTACTTTGTATTTGTGCAACAGCTTGCGGCACTTTTGAATTTTCATCAACTTCTAAGCGTTTTAGATATTTGGGTCTAATTGTGCTACCACTGGCTGCACTAAATCATCAATAGACCTTTCAGAGGCAAAACGACTCGTGTATTGAAGATTTCACTTGCCCTTTTCTCGTTCGTCAAGGGCTGTGACCCGCCTCTACGAGTCGGACAAGCCCGCCTGAAAGAAGTCGCACAAGCCTTGATGCTATACGTTCGTCATACTTAGCCTTACAATAATCTTAAAATGAACAAGTATTTAATCAATTAAATAAACTTTTACTCATAATTCAAATCCAAACTAGATGAGCGTATTGAATCGATGCTTGTCCAGCAATTTTCAGATGGGATACAATCATCGACTAACGATTCTTTTATTTGCACTTGTGTTTCGTAGACAAACCTCGACCATCAAAAGACCTAAACTTCTGATGGAGTAATTTCTTTTAGGCTTTTTAAATCTGTATTAAGTATTTGTGTAATCTCATCAATAAACCAATGCCACCTCTTTATTAATGAAGCCTCATCCCAAATTTTTAAATCATCTGGCAATGGTTCATATTCATGTACAATACCTTGAGTAATTATAAAAGCAGTGATTTTCTGATCTTTATCTTTATATCTACCCTTTCCTTTATAAATATTAAGCTTGTCAATAAAAGGATTGTTACTGGCTTCTATATTCTTTTTACCAGATATTAATGTAAAGTTACCAGCACTGTTAAGCCATCTATCAGCCACCTCAGAAGTTATATGATTCCATTCCTCAAAAGCTGTATACTTGATTGGTAAAATATGTTCTAAATGTAGATTACTACTAAGCTCAATATAAGACATCTTGCTCTCATCAGTTTGATTGTATTCGATTAATATTAGAAGAGGTTTTATCCACGGAGCAGTCCTTATATTTTTTGACAACAAATTAATTTTTGCTAAACTAACTATACCATCATTGGCTAATTTAGTATGTAACTCAGATTTAATTTTATCAATAGGTTCTTTGTCCTTAACCCATTTTATCACATTAAATGAGGTTTGTTTTATTTGAGAAAGAGTCTTTCCTCCAATCCAATATAGATAATAAAACCTTCTCAGTGATTTAGTCAACTCATCAAATTCATCATAATTTACATGTAAAGCTGTAACTAAGATTGTTTTCCAATACATACTCCACCTTAAATACCACATTGAATTAATTACTGCATTACTATCTGATTCAAACAAGTGTGAGTAATATAAATTAGCAAACTTTTTTATATCGCCAATCACTTCGTTAGGGTTTAAGTTCCTAAACGCATCTTGTAATTCATCATAAAGTGATTTTTTAGGGTTTTGAGCTAATAGATAATATTCATATAGTATGAAAAGGTCATTCATACTTAGATCACTGTTCTTAATGATTTCTTCGGTGGCTCTCCAATCAGTAATAAATTGTTCTTCTCTTTTTTTGGATGTATCTTGATCCTCATTATGAATCTTATAGAGTTTTTCTAGTAAGAAACTTTTAATTAAATCAGATGCCGTCAAATCCATTCCACGATCGTTAAGGACTTGAAATAACTTAATTGCAAAACTTCTATTCTTGCAATCTATTCGTATAATTTTGACTTTATTAAATAAATAATTAACAAATTCAGAAGACTCTTCCGAACCTAGACTTTCTAATTTATCCCTTAGTATTATAGCAGTATTTATAAACTTATACTTTGGCTCCTCGTCAGTTCTTATTTGATACTTATATGGTTTTTTATGAGAAGTAGTATTTCCATTTATGATTAAATTGTCAAAATCAGTCTGATGTTGGCTATGAGTAAATAATTTCAATCTATTAGATTTTCCAAACAAAGATATTGAAGATTTAATTGTATCAATATCTACTGCGAAGGGGTTTTCAACTGCCTTTTCTTCATTAATATTTGGAATTAAATCTCTAATCACACAAAACAAAATCATTAATGTTGTCATCCTTTGTTGCCCGTCGACCACATCTACGTAAGCAGAATTTTCATTATCTCTTGGCTTGGCAGTAATTATCGAGCCCAAAAAATAATTTGATTCTGAATTCATATAAGCTTCATATATGTCATCCCAAAGTTTATCAACTTCATCATCTTGCCATTTATATGGTCTTTGATATTGAGGAATCTTATATAAAGAATCTTTATTTCCAAATAATTCTCCAATTGATAAACTTAACGGCTTGAATGGTTCTTCCATGTTATTATTTTAAACGTCTTTTAATTTCTTCTATTTATTAATGCTTATAGCTACTGAATGTGAAAACCTAGAAATAAAATCAAGGACTATACCTACCATTACAGGCATTATTATTTTGTTGAATAACCAATCTCCAATATTTATATTTAATTCGGGGTACGAAGATTAGATCACATTTTTTTGTAGTTTATTAGAATTCCTCTTAGTATAACCGAGTAATTTAAGTGATAGGAAAATAATAAATCTAACCAAATTCAAGAGAGATAATAGAATCAATTTAAATAGCCAGGCAATAATCATTGAATAAGAAAAAATCTGCCAATTATACCCTCTTTACTATTCGCCAGATTCACTCCATTTCCAAATTCATATGTAGATGCACTATAAGTAGACCACTTGAGACCAAATATAAGCCCAACAACATTTATTTTTTCATTCGCTATTTTTATCAATGTTTTTTATGTCCGTAACACCTAATTATAATCTTTAATATTCACTAATTCTTTGTTTACAATCCTCTTAATACTTCAATCACATTTCTTGATGTATAAGTGTTTTCAACTTCCTTATTCTCGAAAACCATAAAGTACTTATAATTACTTCCAGATTTTTCAGCCCATGTTTTTCCTAAAATATTCTTATTTCTACTATCATCGTTATCATAAAAATCTCCTTTGGTTTCAAGTAAAATTGCGTTTCCTTTTTTAGTGTAAAGTATAAAATCAGGATAATGATTAGAACTAAAGCCGTTTAAGGCGAATCCTTTTCCTCTTTCCAAATTTCGATGCCAAAACAATATATTTTCTAAAGAAGCTACTTCAAGAATCATTTTTTGTTCAAAATTATTCATATGTGCTTCTCGCTCATACAATGATTTGTTGATGCTTGTGCTTAACCTAATTGGTGTTATTTTTTCTGGAAATTCAAAACTCGGTTTTACCAAAATTTTATTACTATCAATATTTATTTTGAATTGTTTTTTCGCATATTCATTCGATAATGTATTAATTTTTTCTTTGATCTTCTTAACATAAATAAAGTCATTATCTATGATATCACGAATCTGCTCATTGGTTAAATTTTCAAATATTCTTCCAACATATTTTTTGAGTTCTTGGTGCGAAATAGGAGTCATGTCTCCTAATTTATTTACTATCAAACTACTCATTTGATTTATTTGGGACTTTTTAGGTTTGGCTAGAATTGTATCAACAAAAACTTGCTTAGCTCTTTGATTTACTTTTCTCGCCGTAACAGTTCCCCTGTTTTCATTAAAATCAACTGCATAAATCTCTTTTGAGATCTCATCAAAACTTACTGCAGTGCTGTGAGAAGATAACTGGAACCCATTCAATAAACTATTCTTATGTAACTTTGACTCTTCTTCATTCAATTCTTCAAATAAACTACTCCCTAAACCATCCTCGACAACTTTGAAGAATTGTGGCAACTTAATATTTTTTACAACTTTTTGAAACTGACTAATTAGGGAATAATTAGTTGGTTGTTTCTTTAAAAGATCTGTAAATATAGAAGTCGTTTCATCTATTTCTGTCTCATCTACTTTTTGGTTAAATGCCTCTCCTTCTTGTTCAGCTTTTTCTGTTATTTGGGCAATCAATAGATTTTTATCTTTAATGTCATCAAGGCTTACTTCTTCATTTGGATTAAAATCAATGACCTCTACCTCAAATTCTTCATCCGATTTTGGTTCATCTGATTCTGCAAATTCGTCACCTGTAGCTAATTCTTGTTGTAATATTTCATTAGGACTTAAATTATCTATAATTGTTGACTGTTCTTCTGCATAGTAATCATCTTTACTAAATCCCGATTCTTGCAACCCTTTTACTATACTGTCTAATGTCTCGTTGAACTTGGAAGATGCCGTCAAAACAAAAGACATATTTAATAGAGCATTTTTATGTTTGACTACATAAGGTTGTCGAAGAACACGACCTAAAATTTGCTCAACTTCAACAGCGGACGATTTATCTGCTAATGAAGCTAAAATATAAGCATTAGGGCAATCCCAACCTTCTTTTAAAGCATTTACCGTGATTATATACTTCACTGGACAATCCTTTGACATTAAATCAATTCCCTTCAATTCATCTATTCCGCTGGTCTTAATTTTTATTTGTTCTTCAGGTATTTTAAGCTTGACCAGCTTTTCTTTTATTTTCTGAAATGTTGTATTATTCTTTCCTCTGATATTGGATTGGGCTTGAAACAAAATAATGGGTCTTATATATCTTCCAGTTTCTTTCTCCTCTTCCTTTGCAATCAGTTCCAATTGTCTTTGTAGGTGTAAGGCACTTGTGATAACTTCCTCTTTTTTATGATGGTTGTAAACCACTACTGGCAATTTTACCATATTTTCCTTCTTGAGCGCTAATGCATTCACAAAGCTAATGATATTACTATTCTCTTTTGGTGTAGCTGTCAAATCCAATACTAAAGAAGGATTCAAGTTATTGAGCATTTCTACACTTAAATCACTTTCGGCATTATGGCTCTCATCCACTATTACAATTGGATTCAGACTTCTAATAACATTAATCAATGCTGTTTCGTCTGTTTCAGGAAGAACTAAGCCTGATTCAACTATCGTATTTCTAAATGATTCTAATGCGCCATTTTCTTTGAATACTTTTCTGTCGTCTTTTTTCCGAGTATTAATGCGAAGACTACTGAAATTGAAAACAAATATATTTAGTTGTTCTGTTACAGAAGTAGGATTAAAATTTGCCCCTTGTAAAAGCTGTTCCTTTTCGTATACTTCAACACGATTTCCAAAAAGGGTATTGAGTTTTTGACGATAAGGGTGATTAGAGTTAGAAAGATTTTTAACAGTTTGTTGCAGTAGATTTGACCACGGCACTAACCAAACTACAGCTTTAGGATTGCCCTGATTAAAATGCTTGTTTATTGTATGAAGCGCATTACAAGCTATAAACGTTTTACCTCCTGCCGTCGGAACTTTTATAGCAATATGAATTGCTCCAAGAATATTTTCTTTATAAGGTTTCATACCTTCAAAAGAACCGTCTAATTGAGGCATATAAGGCATTCCTAGTTTATCCTCCCAATATTGATTAAATGCTTTCTCAGCACTTTCCTCTTTCTGAACATAAGAAAGAAAATGCTCTAGATCTTGAATAACTTTATGTTGATATGGCTTTAATTCCATGATAGATTAATTGATTTTAGAAACGTGTTATATCTCTTGGTATTTTTTTAAAGACGATATTATATTTATCCATTAATGATTTGCTTAACAAGCATAAATCTGCATAAATAATATATTGCTGAACTTTGGTTTTTAATGTTCTTAGATAACTCTCATTCAAAGTGGTAAGGCTTGCTTTTTCGTAGTAAAAATAGTAAGCTGTGTCATGTAAAGTTCCCAGAAGATGATCCTCTTTTTGTGGCTCATAAGGTGTTTTTGTTTCAGTATACCAAACGTATTCTTCTATTTTTTCTTTGCTGACAGCTTCATTTAAGAATTCATTCTCTAAAAATATAGGTTTTCCTAATTCATAATAAGTGAAATCTCCACCTGTACCACTAACAGATTCTGTGACAATTTCTTTCCCTATTATTCCTATATCCCCATCAACAGATGCTATTTTTAACTTGCTGTATTTAGAGTTTAATCTATGCTGTTCAAACTCATTAAGTATTTTATTAGCGGACTTTAGGTTTTTTATGTTAACTGAAAAGCGATTTAATATTATTTCTTTTTCTCCTTTAAAATTGTACCCTTTAATAGCCTTTTCCACCCTTTTTGCAGTAACATTCTTTGCATATTTTTCCATTTCAATAATAATAAATTTTCGACTTCCTTCATCCTCTTTGTTTAAATTTAACACTGCATGTGCTGTCGTGCCTGACCCAGCAAAAGAATCTAAAACTATATCATCTTTGTTAGTTCCAATTGTCAAGATTTGTCTAATTAATGATTCTGGCTTAGGAAAATCAAAGGAGGACTTTCCTAATATTTCAGCAACTTCCTTTGTTCCTTTAATTGAATGGAAATGTTTATCACTCCAAGTTGTTTTTGCAATTTGAGTGAGTTTTCTTTCTTTTTGAAAAATCCTAATATTGCCATCTTTTCCTAGTGTTCCTGTTAGATCTTTTTCATTAATTGATGCAGTCTTACTACCCCATCTCCAAACACTTTCTAAACCATCATGGATAGTAGGAAAAACCTTCACCCAGTTCTCTTTTTTTCCAGTACTTACCTTTAACAACTCATCATTATTAGGATTATTTACATCAACGTAAAATGGGTATCGTAGATTAGGTCGATTTGTAGAATTAAATGCTTTCACATTCCTATTTCTTAAACCTTTCAAGAAAAAACCACCTCTCTCGTCAAAATAATCATACTTTTTCCCTTCGACACTTATCTCATTTAATTTTAAATTAATCTGTTTTTTTGCAAATACTAAGAGATATTCATGTGTCTTTGCGAAATAACCATACCTTCTTCCTTCTGGTTTAACAATGATTGTTAAAGTAGCTACGTAGTTCGATTTACCAAATATTTCTGAACACAAAAGTCTAAGACTTGTAACCTCATTTTCATCAATTGAAATAAATATCGCTCCATCTTCTCTTAATAGCTTATGAAGTAATTTTAACCTTGGATACATCATACACAACCACTTATCATGTCTACTAAGGTCTTCACTTTCCTTACCAACTACTTCACCTAACCATTTATTTAAACTAGGATGGCTCACATTGTCATTATATACCCAGCCTTCATTTCCAGTATTATACGGTGGGTCAATATAGATACACTTTATTTTCCCTTCATATTCAGGAAGCAAACTTTTTAGTGCTTCTAGGTTATCCCCATTTATTATTTTGTTATCAGAAGTGAATGAGTTATCTTCTTGTCCGTTGGAATAAGAATATTGTTTATCTAATAACCTATATGGTACATCTTGATGATGATTAATGACCTTTTCCTTTCCAATCCAATTGAGTGTTGGCATATTTACTTTTCAGTTTATTATGTTTTTGCAATAGGTTTCAGGCTTCAATATCCTAAAATTCTGCAATCTAGACATTATATATTACGCTACCAATGTAATAGAATTTTTTGTGTTGTCTCAAAAATACTAAGTATTATTATCGTTTTATTTAAGCAAAGCTTTTAGTACACATAAATACTTTTGAAGCAAATACATATCGTTTAGTAAATGCGGTAGACAGAAGTTGCCTTTAATACTTCCTTATATCAGACGATGCCTAAAAGCATTATTAATGGAGTATAGAATCTGTTAATCATGAAATAGTGGCAATCGTCATTTTCGATTTTTAAACTCGGTAATCCAATCTCTGACAATTGTCATATCCGAGATTACATCATCTGGATTAATAGGCTTAGTTGGGAGTTCTTTCGATTGAGAATGCTCATATATTGAATATTTGGTCATCATGCCATCTATAATGTCAACATCTTTTTGATTTATTTTCACTAATGTATTTATCCTTCCACTAGTAGTAACACTTCTTCTATACCTGGTAACTAACCTATCTATCAAATCAATTTCAACTATTCTTTCTAAGACAATTCTATATTCAGTACAGATATCTCTACCTAAAGGCTTAAACTTTTCGAAACCTTCAGTTTCAAGTATTTTTTTTGCTGAAGTCATATTTTGAATTAAAGTATTTAATGCTTTTTTAGGTCTTTGAGAGTCAAGTATTGGACTTGAAGGCTGTCCTTTTCCCCAATGTTCAGATATAATAGACACATTATTTGTCTCAATTTTTTCTTTACTTGCTTTATCATTAAGTAAACTAAGGAATGATAATCTATGCGTAAATACGATAACCTGTCTTGTCTTAGATAATTCAATTATTCTATCAACTGTTTTCTCTTCGTAATCTATATCTAGAGAAGATATTGGATCGTCAAAAATAAAAGGCGCGTTGAACTCTTTACTCGTAACATCTGCTAGAAAAGCAGCTAATGATACTATTCTAAATTCTCCTTCACTTAAAACTTTTTCAACTTTTCCAGCTATGACAGTTCCTTTGAGTTTAATTTGATGGTAAACCTTTGCCTTAGAAACTTTGGTTTTTTCAATTGTTACATTTAAATGAGACGCATCTAGATTAGCTATTTCTTTGTTAAATCTTTCTATAAAATCTTTAGATACAAGTTGTTCAGCCAATGAGGATTTCTTTGTTGAGAAAGGAAGAGTATTACATAGTGATTTAGCCAGATTTAATTGATGTATTCGTATCTGTTCTTCAATATATTTTTCTAATTCACTTTTGTTACTTATTAACCATTCGTCAAATTCTAAGTTTAGAATATCTTGATGGATATTCTGTGCTCCTTTTAGGGATTTGGATACTCTAATTTCACCTAGTTTTTTCTCTAACTTGGCAATACTATCTTTCAGTATTTTGGTAGCACCTTTTTTTACAATGACTAGCTTACCTTTTGTGTTTTGATTTATAAATGATTTTTTTCTGTTTTTAATATCTGAAAATGTACCTGTAATAATTTTTATTGACTTGCTACTAAAATTGGCAATTTTTAATGCCTGCTTTAAATATTCATCTGACCAATCCTCATTAAATGAATCCTTGTATACTTGTAGTGTATTATTCAATTTCTCTAATTCTTCATTTTTTTTATTCTGCACGAACTCTTCTAATGATTTCATGCGTTTACTTGCATCCGCTAGAATAGGCTGTTGACATAAAACACAATTTGATTCTTCTTTTATATTTGGGAAATCATTTTTAGGATACGCTTCATCATTCGAGAATTCTCTTGCTGCTTCCCATAAGTTTCTCCATAATTTAGATGGGATTGATTTAATTTTTTGACCAGATATGAGTTTTGAAGCAGCTTTGACTTCTTTTTCTTTATCCTTAATTTCATTCAGGATTTTAAGTTTTTCGCCGAATTTTGTAATTGATAAACTTGCTAATTCTAAATCAAGCTGATCTTTTATTTTTTTAATAGTTCCAATTCTTAATTCAAGTGCCTTGATATAAGCTGAATTATCTGAATCTGCTAATTTTTGCCTTAATTCTTTTAGGTTCCTTCTAGTTGTAGCATTCCATTTAGCTTTAGGAAACGATTTCTTAAATGTTGATTGTTTATTAAGACTGGAATAAGCCTTATAATTTAAGCAAGAATCAAATTTAGGAAGAGACTTAGGCTTAGAATAATCTAAAGATTTTATTTCTGCGACTATTGGTTCTGAAACTCTAGAAACAATTAAAGAAAGGTAAGATAGGAACCTCATTAATTGAGGTTCATATGTTGCTTCATTTTCTTCCATGATGTAAGATATTCCCGATGAAGTATCAAAAATATCAATGGTTTGCAGCTCTCTTTTGATCTTTTCTGAAGGTTTCCATATAATAGTTTTTGTATTACCATTTTCTGTTAGATCAAAGTGACACTCTTGATCAACCTTTTTAGTGAACACATTAGGAAGTAGTTCCTCTGTTCTCCTTGCACCGCAAGCATTTTTAAGAATTCTTACATATCCTGACTTACCTGATCCATTTCGTCCATAAATTATCGAAAGGTTTTGTTCTCCGAATTTTAATGGTTTTCTAGGATTCAGGTTATTAATTCCTTTTACATTAGAAATTGAGTTTAGATGAAGTTTTCCTTTGCTTGCCTTAGGGTTGAAATATGCTTTGAATATTTTTTCATCTATCTTTTTCTTCTTTTTAGGCTTTTTAATAGACTCTTTTATGCATTCCTTTGTCAGTCTTGAGTAGTCATCATCACTAAGATTTTTTGAAGAAACAAGAATTTCATTTATAGTATTTACAAGCCAGGACGGTCGTTGATTTAGCCAGACAATTAGATCTTCTAAAATCTCATTTTTTGTTGTCATAATTTTTAAATTTGTCATTTATCTCTAGATGCTTTGAATGTATCAAGCATATATAATAAAGAATGTACCAATAATATCGTTGTATTGCTAGCATTGGGTTTTATTGCTTTCCAATTAAAGGATTTACTCTATTTCTCAACTGTGCCTCAATTGCAGGAACAATCATATTGTAGTTTTGAACATCGCATTTTATTGTCTTCAATCTAAACCTTTCATTTTGTATATTTTCTCTCGCATTTAATTTTAGGGCAAAAGTCGTTTTGTGTAACTCTTTAAAAATATGTTCATGAACTCTCCCCTCAATTCTTTTAGATTTGCCAAGATAGATTGGTATCCAATCTGTCAATTCTGAATGTCCTACTATTCGTTTTTTCTTTAAGTTTGGTGTAAAAGATTTCAAATATTTTTCATCTTCCCATTTTGATTTAAAATTTTCAACCCAAGTTGCTAAAGAATCCGATTTCCCATCATTTTTTATTTCGAGTAGGTAAATTCCAGGATAGTTTAAAGTTCCCCAAGGTATTTCAGGTATATGGTCTTTATTCAGATTAAATTCACATATTTCTTCAAATGTCAGTTTTTTAACTTCTTCTTCTAATTTTTTTGCAGAGATAGAAATCTCTTTATCAATTTCATTTATTTCGTTCATATTAAGTTATAATTAGTATTTGTGAGCTCCGAAACGTAGTGCCCATCCTGTAAGTGTGCAGTCACGATGCTTTACGGTTAAAGACATACCTGCATTATTTAAAATCAGACCTGTCAATCTACAGTCTCATGTATTCTCACTTTTAAATCGATTCCTCAAGTAATATAATCAAACTATCCTCAACATACTCAGCAACATTTTTTATATACGTCGGCTCATAAAGGTGATACAGCTTGTAGGATCGTATCAACTCATTAAGTGATATTTTTTTGCTTGCAAGTATCTTTTTAAGAATCGACTTTTTCTCGTCAATATTTGTTTCCGACCATTCATCTGAATAAGGGTCAAATACAGCTCTTAATGTCCTATGCTTATAATTTGCACCGAATATTTCATCCATTAGTGATTGATAGTTATCTTCCATTTTGTTTGTGTTTGTTTGTTTTCTTTAAATAATTCTATATTCTTCTGTTTATTCTGTAATTAATAGTTTACCATAAATATTTAACAGTCCAATCACTAATGCAATCGAAGAAGTAATTATTACTGCTATTATTTTTGGATCCCAATTATTCATAGTTACAGTTTATCTTACAGCTAACGTTATAGCGACATCCAGAGTCCAAGCAATAGCGAAGGATTATACGATGACGCATGTTTTGTGCCATTTAGGAGTTAGCATTATTGCAACTTTCGTTTATAATTTAATTTACAGCTCCAAACTCCTCCTCATTCTTAGTTTTTCCTTTCTGAGGCCTACTTATAAGTGTATATCCAAAACCTAAAGACCACCAAAATTTATTTTGGTATTCCCATTTGTAACCCGCTTGATTTGTGGTATCAAAATTATTATTGATCCTATCTGTGCCAGTAAAGAGACCAACTTGCACTTTATCAAATTCAAAGACAAAGCCGAGCGCCCAAGTAAAAGCGGCAAGGTCTTGCACTGTTGGCGTGCGATCAGGATTTGAATTTCCAGCAGTAATTCTCACAGAAGAAATACCTAGAGTTAAACCTGTATTCACAAAATATGGCTTGTACTTACTTATTCGTTTCTTCACACCTACAAATGATCCTAGCGTTATATCTTTTGAAAATTCAAAACCATTGTCATTTCCACCCAGATCTTGAAGTCTTCTTATCTTAATTGGTATTAGTACAGTTCCAGCAGTAAAGCTATATGATGAAATACCCTTATTAGGGAGGAAAGAAATAGTTCTTGAATCTGCATCCAATTTATTTAATCTAAAGTAACGAAGTTCATCTTGACTACCATATCTTCTATTCTTAATAACAAATTTGTTATTAAGATTTATTGACTCGACAACATCTTTAGGTAAGTAATTGTAGGCTTCACTAGATGGTGACTTTGGAAGGTTTATCTTTGTGTTCTGATATCCCGTATATGAAATCTCAATGTTACTTGGCAATTTGGATACTATTAAATTAAAGTATCCATCTATATCAGTTACTGTTACGTTACTTGTACCTGATTCTGTTATTGTGGCACCAATTATTGGAGTTTTTGTGGATGGATCTACGGCATTACCTGAAACACTATTTCCTGAAATTTTCAAATTTGGAACCATCTCTGGATTCTTCAATTTAACCTCTTCTTTCACTTCACCTTTCTCTTTCACTTCTTCGTCCCATTTCCAAAATCTTACAATATAATCTTCTTCGATTTGACCTACTATAGTATACTTATATCCAGGATAGGCTATTAAATATGTATCAGATATTTTCTTTCCCGTAATGGAGCTCTCAAAAACTGGTACGTCTCGTAAAATTTCCTTGAACAAGTTTGAAGGTATTTCATTTTGATCATATGATCCAAAGACATTTTCATTGTTTTTCTCTTCATCTTGATTCACCTTGTGTTCAAATGAACTTTTACATGAAGAAACTTCATTAATGATTTGAAGATTAAAATTTCCAAAATCAGAAAGTTTAACGTCGGAAAATTTCGCGATGTTTCCTTTTACAATCTTGTTGTTTGGACTCTTCCAAATAAATACTTCATTTTCGGCAAAAGGAACTTCTAAAAATATATCATTTTCAACAATGAAAGAAGATATTTCCCCATTTAGAAAAGGATTCTTAGCAATTTTAATATCAATTGAATCTTCAAGAATTGTAGTGCCACTTTCTTCTTCGATATAAGCCTTAACAAATAGTTTAAAACTATCAGAAAATATTGCATTTTTTACTACTATTTCAATTGTATCGCCAATAACATTAAGTTCATGCTTGTTCGTATTCCAAACAAAGTTGTATTCCTCGCCAATATTTGCGTGTTCAACGTGAATAGAAAGTGTATCACCTTCACATGCGATAGAATCTGATTTGATAGAAATTTCAGGAATGACTTGCGAAAAGAGTTGAAAACTCGCGAAGCACAATAATGATAAGCATAATAATCTTTGTTTCATGGTTTTTTGTTTTTTTGTCAATTATTACTTGTTCTTATATTTGGTGATGAGTCAGTTTTTGCCTATGATTATCACTTTGTACTGAATAATATAAAGATTACAAAATCTAGTTCTTCACTAATAAGTCAGTAATTAGTCATCTATTAAGGATTCTGGTGCACTCTAAAAATAAAAAAAATCTTTGTATTAGGTTGTCTATCTTAAGAAAGTATTAGGTTTCCAAAGGAATTAATTGTTCAAAGTCCACATCGGTAATTATAATGGCATCACAACAATTCAATGTAAGAAATTGCACATTTCCGCCCAAATCAGCCTGATATTATTCGAAGTTACCCAAGTCTACTTTCGTGTTAGTAAATATAAACAAAATGAAATAAACATCATTCTGAAAAAAAACAAAATACATGTAGTTCTATATAACTTTAGTATACAATTTAGCCTAGCGATGTGCAGGAGGAAGGCTTCTTAGCCATAGACCAAGCCAAAGGATAGCCTTGCGATTAGCTGGCGCAGGGCCGATCCCGACTTCTCGGGAGAGCTCCGAAACGTAGCGCCCATCCTGTAGTTGTGTAGTCGCAACGCTTCGCAGCTATAGACATTCCTGCATTCTTTAAAACCAGTTCAGTTAATTTACAGTCTTAAGTGTTTTCAGTTTTAAATCGATTCCTCAAGTAAAAAAATCAAACTATCCTCTACCGACTCAGCAACATGTTTTATATACGTCGGCTCATAAAGGTGATACAGCTTGTAGGATCGTATCAACTCGTTCAATGTTATTTTTTTGCTTTCAAGTATCTTTTTAAGAATCGCCTTTTTCTCGTCAACATTTGTCTCCGACCATTCATTTGAATAAGGGTCAAATACAGTTCTCAATGTCCTATGCTTATAGTTAGAACCGAATACTTCATCCATTAGTGATTGATAGTTATCGTCCATATTGTTTGTGTTAATTTATTCTTGTTTGATATTTCTATATCCTTCAGTCTAATCTTTACATTTTAGTTTGACCATATTGTATCTTTTAACGTATAGAACAGACGCCACGATAGCAAGTCTGATATCATATCACTTGTTCTGTGCCGCCCTTTATTTCATATTCAACTTCATGAGCATAATTAATAACTGAAGACCAAATTTCATCAACTAAACTTTTTCGAAATTGATCATTTATAATTTTCAAGGTTTCTTCATTGCTAAAAGCTGTAAAATTTATTTGCTGCTCAATATAAGTATAGCCTAACCACCAATCATTATTGTGCTCTGCTTCAATATCTTCAATCTTTTTTGATAAATCTGGATAACGACTTTTAAACTCTTCTGTCTTTATCCTCTTTCCATCTTTAACGATTGTTATTCCGTAATACATATTATCCCATCCTCGTTCAAAATAAATACAAATACTATATGCCCCATATTTATAGATTTCTCCCATAACACCATACCAAGGGTCTCTATTTCGCGACCGATTATAGACAGAATTTAAGTACTGCTCGTTATACTTACTTGCTTTAAGTATTTTATAATCGTTTTCTATTTTCTTTTCTAGTTCTTCCCAAAATTTCCATTCTGTAAACCTATTTATATGTGCCCAATTTGACGCTATTTTTTGTGCATTTATTATATTATTTTCTTGTGCCAATAACTCAATTATGTCATCTTTTAGATTATTAGTCATGGAATTTCCTGTTAATTTATTAATTAAATTTTTATATTGAATTAGGGATTCTCTTATTAAAGGACTTTGGGAGGATTTTTCAATACTCTTTTCTAACCAATCTATAATCTGAAATGAATAAGATATATTCGTTAATGATTTCTCTCTTACATACTTTGGTAGTTTCTTAATACTTTTCTCTGATGGCTCATGACCAAATGGAGTTAAATAATAAATTTTTATATCATTAAAACCCTTTTGTTTAATTTTTTCATAATACTTGAAAAGCTGATCATCTTGATCATCAGCCCAAATTTTATTTTCAATTATTATTGCTTGACTTTTTGTATTTCTTATAAGAATATCTATCTGCCATCTTTCTCTTGTTACGATTATTTTTTCTGTATCAAACTCAGTATTACCCAAAGCTTCCAAAAACAATTTTAAAAATAGTTTTCCTTTCTTATGGCTTCCTCTCTGAGACAACAACTCATATATAAATTTAGAGTGTAAATTCACCTCATCACTAGAGTTTCTTAATATTGAAAAAACATTGAATTTACTCTCTCTTTCTATGAGATCATATTTTAGTTTTATTACGCTTATTTTATCAAGCATATTTTTCATAAAATAGGTATTTAGTGGTTTTATTTCTGTTAACTCCTCACAATCAAATGCTTTTAATTATCAATATAATGTTTGACTTTTTATTGCACAGGACAAGGTTATACGTACCTCTCCTTTTATACCTTTTCCATTTTGAATAGGGTTTACAAATTCTACCTTAAAATCGTTTTGATTCAATCATTATACTCTGACAATAAGACTCATCATGGTATTTTGCTTAGCGTAACAAAACTACCCAGTTTTAGCAGTTTACAGACGAATAAAACCGTTGGTGTGAGGAGAAATATTTATGATTCAAATACGGAGTTATGTGCGGCTAAGTTTCAGGGGTTAAGGAAGACAAAGTACGAGACTAACCAAAAAATATATTTCTAAACTAATGCACAAATTTTAACTCCATTCAATGTCCAATATTTCTTTCTTTTGAACATCATATATCTTTCTATCATATTTAGAACCAAACTCAAGACCCCAAAAAGTTAAGCATTCATCATAGGAGTATATTTCTCCATCACCAGCTGGAGATATCCATTTATCTGCACCATCTTTACCCCAATCTGTTTTTTGAACAGGCATACATATTCTGCTTGGTATTCCTAATTCCGTTTTACTTAAATTAGCAATGTGTTTTATTAATTCAGGGAACACATTACCCAGTACTGATGTAAATATTTTGCTAGAGCCATAAATTACTACTACAGTCTCGTCAAAATAAAATCTCACTTGATTATAATCCCAACAATCAGTTTTAGCTTCTATGTTTTGGAATGCTTTAATAAGAGGCTTTAGAATAATACTTTTTTTATTATTGAATAACAGGTCAAATATCAATCCTTCTTTGACAATTCCTGTTAATTCTTGAAAGTGCTCATTGGTGAAAATCTCGATAATAGTATCTACTATTCCACCTGCTTGAGGGCCTCCAGTGTCTTGTGAATTTGTAATATAATTTTCTTTTAATTCAGACTTTAAAGCATCTAAATATTCAATTTTCAGCTCAGGTGCTGACCCAAAACCACTTCCTTTATATTTTACTACTACGGCTATTTCAGATTTCATTTATTTAAATTTAAGTTATAATTAATTAAAGAAGAGGGATTGATTATATACTACAAATTTGAACAATTATCTTTATCATCTGGTTCTGAAGATAGATGCTTTTCATAATTGTGGATTCCAGTGCACGTATCAACTTGTTCAGTGTTATTTTTCTGCTTTTAAATATCTTTTTAAGCATTGACTTTTTTTCGTCAATGTTTGTCTCCGACCATTCATTTGAACAAGGGTCAAATATAGTTCGTAATGTCCTGTGCTTATAATTTGCACCGAATAATTCATCCATTTGTGCTTAATAGTTATTCTCCATATTGTTTGTGTAAGTTTGTTCTAGATAAATAAGTCTATATCCTTCAATCTATTCTGTACATAATAGTTTACTATATTGCATCTTTTAGCTGTTCTGCGATATGGAGCGGACATCCGAAGGAAATCTGATCTCATCATCGCTCGTTACCCGTAGTTGCTTATTTGTGTTCTATTGTCATCAACATATTTTCAAGCTTTTTAATATTTTTATTAGATAGTTCTACTGATGAATATAAGACAGCATAAAAAATAAAATCATCGAATTCTACAAATCCTGTAAATTCGGGAATAGCATGCTTTCTATATTTAACCTTTCGCAAAACAATTTCACTATCATTTCTTTCTATAGTCGGAAGTAATTCAATATCAACATCAAACCCTCCATCTTTGAATTCTTTTTTTTGAATTTCTAAAACATCAACAATCTTATCCTTGTTTTTCGTTTTATCCCAAAGGTTAACATATATCCATTCATCCATGTTTGGATCAAATTCTTGCCCTCTCTGATAAAGACTAGCCAACCATTGGCCTCTATTAGTTCTTACATCTATTATCCATCCAAAAGGAGCAAACATGATTACGGCATTATTACCTGCAAATGGAATTGCCACTTCAGTTTGAAATTCCTTAAGTTCATCAAAATTAAGAATATCTAATTCAATATCTGAAGGATCATAATATGCTCGATTAATCGCTGCTTGGGAATATCCGACATTCGTAATCAGTAACCCTTTATGTGCTTCAATGTCAGACAACATAGAAATATAATTTTCAACAACTTTTACGTCAATATTCTTATTAAAATATTTAGCATCTATAGCGATTCTAATTCTATTTCCAGCAATGTATTGTTCTATCAATATATCTACTTGGCGTTTTCTCTTTGAATATCTTCCATCAACTTTTACATCAAGACTTATTTCTGCATCTGGATATTCAAGTGAAAATCTCTCAAATATTTCTTGTTCGTATTCCTTCCAATTCATTTTATATTTCGCAGGTTGATTTTATGAAAGCTTGTTAAAATTTAATCTAATGCTTAGATGTCCATATTTATTTGCTCAGAAGTTAGAATTCTGCTTGCTAATCGATTTCTTGTGTCATGGTTGAATCTACCTTTAACTAATGAAAGATGATTTATTAAATGCCCAATATCAGCATCATTCTGAACAATCAAGTATTTGATGTCGTCAGGTTGGAAATGTAACCGTATATGTTGAACTTTATCATTGTATAGATTTTTTTGTTTTTTACTTTTAATTTTTGATATAGCCACAAATGGATTAACTCCTTTTGTCTTTAATGGGGGAACGTATCTCCATTCTCGTTCATCAGCAAACCTAAAATTATCTTCAACAAGTTTCCCATTTCTGATCAATTCACCTTCATAGTTTTTTATATATCTGTACGTATTCATAATGTTGACGTAGCTGGCATTTAAGTCTTGAATTTCATCTTCGTTAATAAGTTTATTCATGTGCATATATACACCACTTAAACCACTTAATAGATCATCAACGATTTGTGCATTACGATTCATGTAAAGAACTGGATTCAGTCCATTTCGATTCGCCCATTCTTTTGTGAGTCCAATGCCAAACTGACCATATTTTTTCATATGATTTTTAATTTCTGAGAGTTTGAGATCACAGAACGAAACCATTGGAACAGCGAAAGCTCTGTATTCATTTGGCCCATTTATCTTTTCCCTAGCATATGATATTCTAAAAGTACTTTCCAGAATATTATAGAGAGATTCTTTATCAGTAAAATGAAACAAAATGTCAGGGTATAAGCTCATTTATTCTTTTTTTATTATAGGTAACAATTCAATACGAGCAGCCGCACATATCCGCCCAAATCAGTCTAATATTTGCAATTGCATATGTTGCGCTTCCAATATCAAACTGCCCTTTTTGATGATTTATCTATCATATCTATGCTAAAATAGTAGATCAAATAGGAAAACTAATATGCATTAGGCTCATTATAGTAATTTGTTTAAGCTGTGGTTACATGTAAAAATAACAAAACTACCGTAAGCATTCGACCATAGGCGTATTGTAAGATATTATGAGTATGTCTAAATTAGCGAAAAAAAGAAAATGAATTACGCCAAATTTAGAACGGATTATGAGCAGTCAGGATTAACGCAAAAGCAATATGGTCAGCAAATAGGGATGAGCGGTTCAATGGTCTGCTATTACTTAAAGAAAAGCAGA